>JGI24159J19872_10000236_pt1 | contig 42834 bp, 32 predicted proteins | sample Ectturendosymbi4_FD_19872 | JGI IMG/M metagenome (IMG submission 19872) | reverse complement strand
GAGTTTGAGTCCCGTTGCAATGATTTGTTGATACCGCGCTGTAGGGGGCCCGCATAATGCTTCTTGCACAGGGCCCGCAAAACCCTAAGGCCACCACTGAGGGCCGCAACCAGCTGATGCTTTTCGGGGGGCAAAATGGTTGTAACTTGTTGTACCCAACAACTAAACATGTTTTAAAAAATTTCAAGGTGCGGTAATTACCCGGTTGTCACCTAGGTTGTGGACCTGACGCTAATTGTTAGGAAGTAGATGCCAAATCAGGACAAAGTGAAAAATTGTGGCAAGATCGACGTTTATTAGTTTACACAATTTCCTAAAGTTGTTCATCCGGCAGTTGCGAAGTACCACATGCCGAACAAAGCTGTTTTTTCTTGCTACTATGTATCGAACCATTCTATATAACACGTCACAACTAACATCCCCGCCATTGCACTGACATTTTATAAGAACAATTTTCGGCATTTCGAAGGCAAACTTACAGACGGGAATTTACAGCTTCATTTACCAATAAACGCGTAGATGCATCTAAGAACAACAGTGCGCTTCCCTACTGTGTACGTGGCAGAACTTCGACGAGAGAGGATGATCACTTAGAAAATTTTCCAAACGAGCCATTTGCCGAAACACCAGCAAACTATATTTCGCATCCTCTATCAAACAGTACCGCAAGGAAAGGTGTGGCCAAAACGTTGAGGCCAGGTTCACTTGCAAGGGTTACCAGAGTGGAAAATAATTTCCCGCGTGGCTAGCGGCTCCTCATTCCGGGGTAGATTGCCTTGCATGGATGAAGAGCTGTCCGCATTTAACAGGCTCTTTGATGCGCAGCTGGAGACATGTGACGCATGAATGTTCCGGTACAGAGATGACCTGGGAATAATGAAGGCTATAGTGTATTCCAGTTTCCCCCAAACTGCAAAAGTCCTGGCCTGCAGCACCACTACGGGATGTAGTTTGGCGTTATGCCCAGGTTTGTGCACAACGTGGTAACACCATTTTTGTTACAGCAGAGCAATGTCTGCTTTGAAACGAGGAAATCTTACTGCAGTGCTTCCCAACTTGTAAGAACTCCCGAAGCAGACTAATCCTGTGCATAAAGTCAAACGAAGCACTGTATGAAAAATAGTCACATATTGTTATTCAACTTCGCGAGTTACGTCCACTGTGCGTAGCCGTAGACCATCGGGTGAACTAATATTCGACTTTCGGCCGATTTTCCCTCATTTTAAAGAAAAGGTTTTTGTTAAGATTTTGACACCGATAGTGAAGGTGAGTGGACGTAGTTTTGCGACGCCCTTGTGATTTCAAAACGACGCTCCAGCTGGTAAGTTCTCTCTCACTGTAAATCCCGACAATAGATAAAACCACGTTATGCAGGTGTGTTCTGCTGTGACATGCAGGAAATACTTTCTTGCACAATAAGCGTCTGCTTGCAAGTGATAGTAATGCGAAGACACGACCAAGATATAATGACGAACAGCAGTTTTAAAGTAATCTCGTTTCTATCGGCTGCAGCCATAGGTGTAGGGACAAACAAATTTTTCGTGCAAGTTTGACGAAATTCGCACAAAAACCAAGGAATTTCATGCGAATTTCTTCAAACTTGCCCGAAAAGTTTGTGCGGGCAATGCAAATTTTTTCTCACAAAAATGACGAAGACCCTTTTTTAGAAGTCACACCACAATAAAAAGTTCTTTGTGTGACCTCCAAAAAGAAGTCTTCATGTGTTTTTTTTCTTTGGAGAAAAAAGTCACATTCAGACGTTTATCCACAGTCAGTCTCATTTATCACACAGTGAGAACAAAGCTAAGCTGTGTGAAAACATCTGTGTGCGGAATTCCAGGGATTTTGCCCGGATTTTCGACAAATCAAAACTTTTAAGGGTGCGGTTGAACCCGGCACCTCCGCCTCCTACACCACTGGCTGTAGCGAATGAGCGCAAACACCGCACATGATGTGAATCAGTGAAAGGCAAACACAAGCTTGAGGCGCAGCGGCACACAGAGATAGCTTCGCTTAAGAAGAAAACAAGTCGCCGAAAGTTGGTTCTGGGGTCACAAACATTTGCACAAGACGGAGATACTGGATAACACGCGTCTCATGAGGCAACGTGGGTTGATAAACACATCAGACGGCGAGCGCTAATGCTGTAAATCTTTAAGCGAAGATAACGGCTTGGTCTACTGCAGAAACGCATGCGCTACGAAGAGTCGGAGGCAAATCACACATGGAAGACAATCGCGTCCACGCCAAGCCCAAACACTTGACGGGGCACGAAACCTGGATGAAGGCGAAGCGAAAAGTCAGTAAGAAAGATAAAACGAAAACAATGGCTTGGGTTTACAGCGATATGATGAAAACGTCTTTTAAAAACAAGTAACACTGATCACAGTGCACGAGATGCGAAAACGCAGATAAAACATATTTTTATTGCAATCGAACCGCTTAAACATTTCCTTCCACCCAGGTGATCATTGTAGGTTCGAATTCGAAACTATCAGGCATGCCTTTATGCGATTTGTTGGCGAAAGGCGACTTGCTCCAAACGAAGACGGGCTGCTGGTCGTGAGTCGGGCCGCACTCGGCAATCATCTGGTACTTGCTGCATGCAAACATAAATACTTTTACCAGAACTTGTTCGGCAGCAGTGGTTCAGCTGGCGCACATCGCGCCTTGCGTCATATCTAATGACGTGGTCAAAAAATAAGACCAGAATAGTCAAATCAGTTATCCTTAGGTCTGCGCGGTGCTTAGCTTCGAATGAAAGCGATATTTTTTCGACAACTGTTTTCCTGTCAGGTTTTCTACTTCCAATGAGCAACAACATTGATGATCTGTAAGTTTTTATTGACGTGCATCGGTATTTCTCATTTCACTGGTGTGGTTCAGACGTTATGCGAATTGAATTAGTTTTCAGGTGCTATATTCTGGAAAATTAGGCCTTGCAACAAGCGCAGTACTAAAACGTTGGTCGATGATGTTGGTTGACACCTATTTGTGTACTACGCGGAGCTGTTTTCTTTGAGAACATTTCTCCAAAAGTTAGTGCAAACTCAATTAACACTGCAATCAAGTCATCACACCAGATAAAGCAATGACATGCTATTAACAGCTCTTTGCCGGAAAAAAATGGGTAATTCAAAAACTGTTGAACGTTCAATAAAGAATAAACCATAAAAATAATTTGTGACAGGTTATAGCCTGGTGTTTATAGAAGGATAGCATGCACCTCAATTTGTCCTCTACTTAGGAACAAATGCTATGTACAAGCCACAATTTCGTTTGGCCACCGTTGCGTGTTGTTGTTGCACACCCGTCATTTACAAAGCTGGTGGTGGTTGCCAACTTGCAATTACCATTAGAAGATACCATTCGAAGAACCAAAATATGTCGAAATTGCAGAGTAGGGAAACATGAACAGCGAAAGGTTGCATGAAAAACGATGCCTACCTCACCATGCTGCTTGACGTTACTTTGACGTCAGTTGCGCCGTGATCGCGAAAACCAAACACTGGTACGGAGTAGGTTCCGTTGGGAGGATTGAGGTCGGATCTGGCCGCAATCGCGTTTTCTCCGCTGTACGGGGGTGTGCAGTTGCATGCGGACTGCGGGTCGTTTTTGAAGTCATTGTATCTGGAAAGGTACAAGGATGCTTGGAAATACACAAAGTACAAAGCATTCCGCGTTGCTGAACTACAGTAAAAGCTTTCTGCCGTTACGGTTTGTATTGCAAGCGATACTGAATGGTTATAGGTCACAAACAGGGAACTTTACAAGCGCAAAACGAAAGTGGTGCAGGATAACTGCTCCCGATGTTACTTGCACAATGAAGACGTGACGGCTTATCTTGCGTGCGTTTGATTGGTTCAAAGTTAAATCATGGCGTTCGATTTTCGACCCTCACCTCATTAACTTGATCATGAGACTCATATCAGTCACGCTCGACTGGTCACGAGCGAAGATGCGAGCACGTGGAGTTCTTTCGTAGGAAAAGAAATCGCCGTACTTTGAAACCATCGCGGGTAAGCCGCTCATCACAAAAATCTTTCTGAAGAAACTTGAACATGAAAAAGATGAGGCAGACCATAAGCCAATCTGCAAAATGCTCCTTGTAACATGTCGTCATGGCATACTATCACATTTTCAAAATACAGAGAAACTTAGCCGATTGTGGATGTTTTGGCATTTCGATTTGCAATTTATAAAATACGTTTGTATAGAAAACACGTGGAAATCGACTTGCAAAGCACTTTTACAGGCAAAAAATAGTTTGGGCAGCAGCACTAAAGCTTTAAATACTCTAATCTGCAATCCGCAGAAAACCAGACACATTCACTCGAGAAAACAGCAAAAACTCGGAGTTTTATCACAAAATTGATGCGCAGAGTGTGTCTAATTGAAATAGACAATAAAAATGAAATGCTCATCACGAAAATCTTAACGATTTGGCTTGCTATTGTTTTGAATGAATTACACAAACGTTATGTTATGCCATGGGGTGACTGATGCAACATGTTTTCTTAAACGATGATACAAATGGAAACAATGTCAATTACTGCAACGGTCTGCAAACTGCTTGTATTTGCGGTGACTGACTGTTATTCTACGCTACAATCAAAATTTTCCAACTCAGCTTTAGCCGAAAAGCAACCAATGTCTTTGTTTTTTTGACAATTAACTTTATTTAATACTTACCAATTTGAGCACAAGACCATGGCAAAACAAAATGAGGAAGCTAATTGTCTTGACGGGCAATCAAGAATTCCAAAACTAATTCAGGCCACTTTTCAAAGTGGGGCTTCGTGACATATCAGCTATCTGGATCGCGCTCAGCGCGTATCTAATGGTAACAGTTACGATCACATCCCCGTTGTTATTAACGTAAACTGTTGAAATTGATCCTTGGAGAACGGTTCGACAAAGCGTTATTTGATGTAACGCAAACAGCCGAGAAAAGATTGTTTGCATGAAATTTTCGATAGAAGAGGAAACAAGAACATCAAAGGAACGATGTTCTGCAATGGCATACACAACTCTACATATCACGTACAACGAACAAACGGCTGCGCAACTGGCACTTCTACGTGCTGCGAAAAAATGTTGTGGGATTACTTAAGTGGAAAGAGATGCAAAAACCAAACCAACTGTAAAATTGTGTAATTTCTATGCATTACGTAAATCTGATTGATCGCATGCTTACTTACGGCGAGTTGTAGCTCGGCCAATACATCTGCTTTGCCAAAACCTCTGTGACGTCATCATACACAATGGTGCCTCTGTGAAAGTTAACAGAGCTGAATTAAAAACCCCTGGCAACGCACATTTCGGAATACGCAATGTCTCTTGTTGCAGTGCTGCAATAAACACGACATGACCGCGCAAAATGTACCTGTTTTTTGCACCAAATAAGCCACAGCGTTGAAGTACGTTTCACAAAAAATTAAGCAAACCAATTTCGAGACTGTAATACTACTCCTCTCTGATTTCAATTCACTGGAGACACACCAGTAAAGAAGCTCAGAGATTTTATTGTGTAAAAATGCCTTGAATGACCCGACGGTCAGCTCGGTATATATTGTGTTCTGGTGAAGCGGGCTGGACGAACACCCAAATAACCACTGAACTTTTTACTTCAAGTTTATGTAAGTTCTAATTCAAAATATTTTCAATATCAACCAAAAATTTTTATTTGTAAAATAATGCCAAGTTCATTCTGAAGCTATGATCACGTGCATATGTTTGTTTCGGGCATAGAGGACAACCAGGGTAAAAGCTTTTAATTTGAAAAGCACATACCAAAAAGACCCAGCACACTGCTTTCGTGCAGCATGTTAATGAAGTGATCATTTGCATTTGTTTAACATATAATACATTTAACATTTGCATAAAGCTATTGACATGTGTCAAGGCTAGGATCCTCTATTACTGACTTCAACAAACGTTTATTTTCATTAAAGTTTGGCTGAAGCTTTTCTTTCCAAAATAAACAAGAATACTTACGGAATTTGCTCCAACACGTACAGCAACCCATCGCCTGCGTTAGGCTTCTGGCCAGGAGTGAACTTGCTGTAATCTACAATCATCCACTCATTGTTGTATCTGGAAGACATAATCAAATGAGATGCTTGAGAGTGAAGTTGTAAGCTGGTTATCTTCATCGGACATGTGCAATGGACAACACGCACCACCAAGATCATGGACTTATTCTACATAGCATAGTAGTTTACACATGACCAGCTGGATTTCAATTCACTTAACCGCGCAATAACGTTTTACAAATACCGACAACCCTCAGTGCGGCTTCCTTACGTATTATTCATTTTAAAAATCAACGACAAGTAAACCCAAGTTTTCCGATTGTTCCCAGAAACAGTATTCAGGTGGTAGATTGAAACTTCACATCTCGATTAAGACAACGGCGCGGGAATGGCGTGATCATAGTATGGAATATTTTTAAAAACTTCGAACACTTCACATTCTTTGCTGCTAGTAACAATGTTACACAAGCGAATTCAGTTGAACTGCAGGAGGTCTAGCGGAAAGCACCACGAACATAAAGGCAAAACTTCCAACAACATTCCATCATTTACGCAAAAACGGGAAAACATGTTACCATTCAGGAAGCAATAAAACGAGGTGAGCCATAAATATACACAATGGAACAGTAAAAGTAGACGGCTTCATGAAGAACTTAAAAGCTCGGTTGAATTCACCGGGTGCACTTTCCTTCACAAACACAGCTGTAAAGCGGAGATCAAACGTTTTTGGTCATAAAATAATATATTTTTTCCGCCGAGAGAACAAAAGATCGGTAAATTTACGTCAACCAACAAGGAAACGGTGGTTTGATCAGCCACAACATAGCTGTGTGTAAAACTTAAAATATAGGCGACTATACACCGTCGCAGCACAGCACGCAAAACAAAATGCCAAAAAGAGCTATACCATCCTGTTCGATTTCTGGGGGCATAAAACTCACAGATACGAAACACCATAACCAAAGCATGATGTTTAAAACAACTGGCAAGCAACTATCAGCGCATTGTCACCCTTGCTTTGTATACTCAGTCATTCATTTCATAAAACCCAAGAAAAGCACACGAAGCTTGCGCAAATGCAGACTTACAGTCTTTGAAAACAAGATCACGGAAGAAATTAATGATCAGAGCTTTTATTCCCTTCACACGAAACTTTTTAGGTAAGGCGACCAATGGCAAGCTTGTTTTGCTACGATGTTGTGAATAAATCTTAAACGTCTGGTAAGTCTTATACATTCTTTTTCGAGCTTGCTATTCTCTACACCCAGTTAACGGACACGACATTTTGAGAAATCAGCATTCTGTAGTCGATGAAACGTCTTTACGTTCTTTCGTGTCTTGTTTTGAATGCATATGCGATATACACATTGCAGTAGAATAGCCCGTAGAGCTAACCTGGCTGTTGGAAAATTTCCTGAGTTTTTACCCTAGATAAGAACAAAATATTGACGATGTGAGTGCAACCGGACTAGGACGAAAAACGGCTTTTGCTCATTCCATCAGCAACTACTTCAATTAGAAGATGTTTACAAACAATGTGGACTGACGTGTACAACAGTGGAAGGCCACATAAAAATTGTAAAAAGAGCAACGTCGCCCTCTAGTGAACACGCATGCCTTTGAATATCCCAAAGCCGATGGAAGTGAAGCAACTAAATCGACCTGGCTCTGCTTTTCGGACGGAATGTTTCAACAGGGATGCATAGAGATTTGTTAACGCGGTACGAAGTAACATAGCACGGGTACAATTTGCAGTAAGTGCGCTCGTAAATCAACGCAGCTTATTTACCTGACCCAAAGTTTAATCGCAAAGATTCCAGTAGTTCGATTTCCAAAAAAGGGCTGACGTTTTAAATCAATGCGCACTCAAAAACGTAAAATGAAAAGGAAACACCTTAAAATTACAGCATGTAAAGATGAAACAGGCACGTCCAGTACAAAAAAAGGGTTTTCTCGATGGTTTCTGAGTAACGAATTTTAGTTCCGTTGTGGATCAAAAATAAACTTTTAGTGAACGATGACAAAAAAACTGGTTTTCCACGTTTGTCTGATTTATTTGTTCATGACCATGAATCGTGTGGTATCCCACTGGAAGAAAAACGTGATTTGCGTACTTTTGCAAAGCTGTTCTAACGAAAAAAACACTCAATTTTTCACCAAATCCGTGTAACAGTGGAGAAGAACAATCAGATTTTGCTAACCACAGTAAGCAAAAAAAACGAAGTAATTGGAAGGGCGATTTGGGTTTACAAACGTTATTCATTGTCGTTGTCGCAATCAGGGCAAGAATCTAAACTGAAAACACAACTTTTAGAAAAAGCATAATCAAACAAAACTAGATAAAGATTGCAAGAATGTCGTTGAGGACTTAATTCTACTTTCGAAAGTTCAAATTTCCGGGATTCAGCAAAAAAACTCAGAACGTGTTTTTTCACGTCTTGAATAGATTTATCTGCTTTTCAAGAATATTTCAAAAAATTTTCCACATTCACGGCAGCCTTGAAGGCAAAATCGGCAGACTGTTTCTTGGGGGCTTGAATCAAGTTTCGCTTAAGTATTTCAAAGCTAATCTGAACTGTTAGAATGATGTGAAATAACACACTTCTACTACACCCTTTACTTGACAAAAAACACGAACAGCCCCGTGAGTTTGAGATGAGGTGATCTTACAGAATGTAATCCCAACGTTTTGCACAAAATTGGAGAGCGAATAAAGTCAACGTCTTTCGGGGGATTGAAAGCATTTTTAAACAAAAAGTACGCAACATTCGGACAAACTGCATGAAATGATGTTCGATGCTACCGCATTACCATCATATTCAGCGTAAACAGCGGTCAGATCAGACGAATGGGAGGCTGAGGTTTTTCTTGGGAAATGAAACATTTAAAATCGCAACGCATCTAGTGAGTTCAAAATAACCGCTTTTCGGCTTGAGTTGTAGGACGTATTAATAGATTGCAAAAACTCAACGTCCATCTGAAACTGTTTTTGAAATTCAATTGATAGCGCAAAAACACAAAGCATAGATATAAACAGCAGGTGCTGATAATTCGCATTTCGTGATGGCACGAGCTTAACAATCAACGGGAAACTACTGGCACAAGGCAGTGGTATCAAAATAATGGATGGAGTGGTATCAAAAAAAGGGTCAGTTAGAACGACAGAGGTCCACTCGGGCAAGTAAGCGTTGCACTGTCTTACAGCTGCAGACCAAACTGATCATGCGTCTCGATAAACAATACCCTAGGGCGCTACGCTTGTATGAGAAATGCAGAGAGGTCTCCAACCATTCTGAACTCGGTCATCGACGCAGACTTCACGAATGGAAAGGGCTGCCTGTGGCCCAGATCAGCGCTCTTCAACCAGTACACGGGCACCCTAGGGTGCACCAAAATATGCGTGGGGTGCACCACTACGAAAGGGTTCACAAGGGTGCATCACAGACTGGTCACACTAAAACTTTCTGTTAGCAAAAATGGTTCAACCAACCAATGACTTCCAGAATTTAAACTAGACTTTGCACATTCTAACGTGCGGTAAGGGCCAGACTATATCAAGCTAACTGTTGTAATTAATTGATTATTTGTGATTCATAAGCAACAGACAAGAGATTATTTGCTTGTTCAGGCCAGGGTACTTACAGACATGGGCGCAATTAGGTGGGGTCACGGGGACATGTCCCACCCACTTTTTCAGACGGTGTGGATACAATATGCCATTTCCCCACACCTTTTTCTCTTTAGGTTTCTCATTTGGAGAGGTTTTAAAAATAAAAGTGACATTTGTCGCATTTTGTGTGAAGAGCTTTTCATGTTAGATGTTACACATAGCCAAGTTGATGTTGAAACAGAGTTTGGCGTGGTATCACTGAATCTGATGTTTTTTTGCTTCGATATAATGATTTTTAGCATTTTGCAAGTTTCCAGAGACCGCGAAAGATTGTTAACTGCTTCTGTCAGACATTTGAGTTGTTGGTTAATAACAATGCAACAACAAAAACGCCATTAAGTATTATTTCTTCGATTTTGTTGTGTGCTATACGTAATATTGTAGTTTAATAGTCGCTTTGCAGGATGATTTTCATATCACTTGTCACCTCGGTTTACCTTTTAAGTAAATAGAGTGCATGAGTTCGTCAAAACATCTTCAAGGGTGCACCATAAAAAAAGGTTGTAGAGCACTGGGCCAGATGATTAGCCCAAGTGCCGTTTTTTGAGACCCGTGGTTTAAACCAATGTAATGCTTTATTTCTAAAACTGCCGTGTGCTTTAGCATCAGCAAAACCATGCGAATGGCAAGTGAGAAAAATAAAATACGTACGTCCCACTGTTGTACTTGGAAAAAACTTCGCACCACTCTCTGCCATTTCTAGCCATGCGATTAGCAACAACGTTGCGAATCGATTCGAAGACAGTGCCTTCAGCTTTGACATATTTCCACAGGTCAGGATTGCTGTTTCCAATCGTTGTCTCCATAGTAACCTGAGAAACAAAGCAAAAAATTTAGGTCGGCCGAAACACCCCCAAACGTTCCAAGAATACTTATCACTAGGGCAACCAATTTTTTGACCTAAAAGTTAAAATTTTGACTTTATTTTGACCTATAAACTTCCTGCGTTTGCAACTGCAAAATAATTTAGCCTTAGGTCAGCAGTAGGCGCCTTTTCTTACAAGAGCCATTCTGCTTCATCCTCCAGCACATATGACCGGCGAGGAGTCACAAAAAGTTGATTCGGTTTTATTTTTCATGCGACTTCATAGGGGCACACGCTGGATTGCAATCAGCTTAATCGTCCAGTAGTCGTGGGGAAAACAACATTGTTACGTCAGAAGCGACAATAAACCCATTATTATTACAGAATTGTAACTAAACATGCAAAGCGCATCAATATCTGTTGTTATAGCTTCAATACTATAAATCGAAATTTTGACTTTGACCTATAACTTTCTTTGACTTTGACCTATAAACAGAGAAAAAACTGTGCTGCAAGAAAAGTTTGACCTTACGATTAATTTGACCTAAGGATAAATTTTGACTTTTTTTGACCTAATAACTTGGGCGTTGCTCATGGAATCAGCGTGAAACTTGGTTTGTGGACGTATTATAAACTTTAAAGAAGGCAGATCAATTTTGACTTTTGGTTGCCCTACTTATAACCAACGCGTATGCATAAATATCGCAAAGTTTGCTTGCTTAAATCTTTTTGGCTTGTATTAACAATTCGCGAAAGCAATGTTCGACGGAATGCACAAACACCAACAACTCTTATCGGCACTTAAAGGGAAAAGAATTTGAGAGTAATAAAATAGCCGCGCACTACCAAAAGACTTCTGTTTTAAATTTCTTGATTATTGAATCGCACGCGAGAGGCAGAGCAATGGCAATTTGGAGAATATGTGCGAGTCAGCAATCAGCAAAAGCATAAATATAAAAGCAGCGAAGCTAAGGATTCGGTGCGTTCAACTTCTTGGAATGCATTAAGCAAGACTTGTAAGCAGACGCAACCGCAAAACCTACCAACTCGGAAGAAAGGATGTAGAAATCGTCGCCGGAATATAAGGACCCCGGAGAAGATGAGAACGAAGCTGTATGCCCGGGAATCAGGTCACCTTTTGAAAAGCATGATAAGCTTGAAGCGTGTCACTCCGCTGTTGCGATGATCAAATATTGCTTAAGTAATGTTCATACGCTCATGTCGCAGACAGACTGTGTTGCTGATATGCATCAATTGCTCACTTCAAGCGATACTGTAAATACTGATATATGAAGATTTCTATTGATTCACGCCAGAAAAAATTTGAGCTTTCTTTCTGATGCACCCCACACAAAATTTAATCAAAAAAGTTAGTTCTTCCCATTAAAAAATAAGTAATCGACCACACACGAAACTTGCTGTATAATCGTTAGAGACATGCTCAAACTTTGCAACGTGCGAAGTAGTTTGCAAATGAGGGTATATATGAAACAAAGCAAATCTATCGCTAATCTTCACCTATTTTCAGCTTAGATGTTACCCACTAAAACTTAACGTAAGTTTAACAATATGACTATTCACGAAAATGAAGGATAACATGTAGCAGTCCAACTAACTGATGATATTACTTGCAAATGGTTATATCACGTGATTCACATGAATGAAATGCTTTGAAGCCTAAAAATTCTAAATCGCCCCAAAAAATTAATGATGATTAAAATTTCTAATGGTCGATGCCAAGTTACGGTCTGAGGGGTCCATTGTCTCCTTTCCCCGTTTTGCCAGCACTTGCCATGAAGCTTCAAAAATGAATGAAATGAACACACATATACTCTGCGCTCACCATTCGAGTCTTTAAGGTTAAGCATGTATTTTTTCATGATTCGCAGCATGGTTTCGTAGTCGGACCAAGTGTCATGCGCAGAATACAGATCCTGGTAACCAGGGAGGAGTTTAATGAGAGCAGAACAGGATCCTGCTCCCAGCACCTTCTGATCACCTCCACCAAGTGCTGTCTGCAGATCTTCCATGTCCCCGTCAATATTGTGCAACCTTTCACCAAATGAATGTGACAGAAACTAAAAAGTGAAGCTGAACACCTAAACGTAGGTATATTTTATAGGACGCTCCGCTAACACGGATCGAACTACGTTTTTGCAATAAATCTTTCAACAGGTACAATTATTTTCAGCCGCAATCCACCTAAAATTAAAAATTGTGAAGCTACGAAAATTGTGAGGATACCAACACGCCATTGCGAAGTGATCACAATACCTCTTAGAACTACAGTATAAGATGCCAGCTTCATTAAAGCACAGTGTTACTGTACAATCAAAACTCACCCATGCACGAGGCGAATGAATTACAATCAACGCTATTTAGTCCAGTTTAGTTTCATTAAACAGCAACATGACGTAACACGAATTGTGTTTTCGTTTGCCAGGGCCAGTAATTTAAGTGATCTTCCCCTATCAACGTCTTATTTGTTGCGCATCCAACCAACAAGATCGGAATGTTTCGCCGCAAAGGATTTACTACTTACAAAATGCCAAACGGATCCAAGTGGATAGAAAGGTTGGGTATGTTATGATTATAACCGTCCTCTAGCCCTTGCAGCTGCAGGAGAACATAGTAAACCTGCAAATGAACAAGAAACATTGATTGATGTTGAAAATGTTTGTTAGTTAGAACAACATCAAATGTGAGCAATAAAAGCTGGTTTTCAACTAACTATTAGAAAATAATTCTTTCATGCCAATGACAACGGTATAATGGCCTGTTTGATCCGTTAAAAATTTTGTTTTATTAAACAAATTAAATGTAACCACTTTTTTCCACAAAAATGTATTAAACAAAACTCTTGACAGAAAAATGCTTTGAGACTGAAGAAAAATAATTTTATTTTTCGAAAATATTTTTTCCAAGAAAAAAATTGATGAAGAGGTTTTCTTAACTGCGAACAACTACGCCAAGGAATTGCTTTCCATTGAAGTTTGCAAATAAACCATGTTGTGAATTCACAAGTTGCATGTTCGTTTTTCACGGCATTTTGTTAGTTAATTGATCATTTAATTGGCAACCATGTATTTTCTATGCCGGTATGCGGATTTGCATTCACTCAACGATGCCTTCTGTCTTTTATAATAATCTACTAACCGACCCGAAACGGGTCCCTAAAACACCTTAAAAAATCCTGCTTTAATTCAAGTCCGAGTTATTCATTGCTACCACTGGCATTTTTACCACCTATTTAATTCTAGAACAACTGAAATTCTGACGCAAGTTCAGAACCCTACATTAATGTACAAAGTCTGCTACAAACGTTATTGCAAACAAGCATGATGCCCTTTCCTAATGTTTGTGGTCTGGTCTGTTAGTCTACGTTCCACGTATGTCATCTACTTAGAGTAGACCAATCTAATTGCAAGGTGGGAACTGCAAAGTCACCTCACGACAAGTTTTGTGTTCTTTGCATGAATTTCGTAAATTTTGCTGGCCACAGAGCAACCATACTTTAAAAAAGACATCACAAAAATTATTACAATTGACACTAAGCTTTGCTGAGAGAATCCAAAGCATCATACCGCAGAAGAAATAAAGTTAACAATAAATGATTACATAAAAACTGCCGCATAAAACGAAAATGCAACATACCAATTTACGACATGGTTTATTCACTGACTTCAGTCGAAAACACTTTGTTGGCGGAGTTGCAGGCACTTAATAGACTTCTTCATAATATCTTTTTCTCGGAGAAATTATTTTTGGAAAAGTATTCTTTTCAGTTAGACGAAGATTTTCTTAGCGATAAGAAATTTTTACAGTGATTTTCGCTAAATTAAATATACATTTATATATGGCTCTAACGGACTACCATACAACAGCAATTCAAAACAGAAACGAAAAAAACGGAACTTTAGTTAATGGGGAAAGGTGTTTCAACAAATCCAATTAAACACCTGCTACGTACCTGCTCCCAATACGGATCAGAATTGACTTTACTCAACATGTACCTCAAGTTTTCTTCAATAAACTTTCGCAATTTCGAGCAAAACGCTGTTGGTTTAGAACAAAACCCTGCAAAAAGACGTTGACTAATAGACAGTTATGATGCTTTATGATGCTGGTGTACACGATGCACTTATATTTATGATAAATTAAATTCTTTGTCAAAGGGATCATTGTGTGCAGAGTTTACGAAAAACGATAACATTCGCTATTGTGGGTATGTGGCGGAAGTAAAAATTAATCAAGTGTCCCAATAAGAGTTCTTATTCTACACTTTCGTCACAGCTTCTCATTCTGAAATCTTATACATAGCTACCATACAACATATAAAATAAATGTTTTCAAATAGATATCGTTACTTGTTGAAACGTTATTCAATTTTGAAGAACGCTTATTCAATTTTGAACTACATTCCTAAATATGTTCTAATGCATGCCAAGCGTGAAACTTCCCGTTTCCTGAAGATATCCGATGCCCTGGTTGGAAACACGTGCATGCATTTTTTTCAACGGTGTGCCTTTACATATGAGTATGTTATCCGCTCACCTCAGATGTCTGATGTTCCTTACCAGTCTTCATCATACACATGTCAATTGCCAATTAACAATTCTAAAACCCAAGGTTGCGGAGTCGGAGGAAAAATATCCGACTCCGACCTTTCCAAAATTTCCGACTCCGACTCCTTAACACAAAGGGAATGAAGTTTGGCCGTTAACAATTTTGTAGCTATTAGCATTCAATGGAAATCCTGGTGCACAGCAAGAAATCTGTTTCATTAAAAGCTTCAAAAGAAATGTACCATTTCAACAAGAATTCCCAGCTGAGGACTGTGATGAAAAAAATGGTCCAATTGGACTTCCGGAGTCGGACAAAAAAATCTGACTCCGACTCCACCCAAAAACCTCCGACTCCACAACCCTGCCACAAAAGGGGAAATGGTGCAGATTGTTGAGCACGCGCCACCAAAACCTGTAGGTCAGATTCACAGTCGGGGAGGAGGACAGATGCCTTCACGTGGCCCTCTCCCTTGCGGCATTTTTAGAAGCGCTTACGAAATCTGTCACCACGAGAGCAACAACTGCTACCCGCGATGGATGTGTTCAACGTGGGATGGGGTCATAATACGCCCTTCTCAGGGCGCGGCAGCATAGAAGATGAACCACGACCCAGCATACTCCAAATGAACACCGAGCGGCTCACTGCAAACAAGACCTCCGTCATTGAGCAGCTAGCCGATAAGAACAAGGCTTTCATCATCATCCTACAAGAGACCCACTGCACAACTGCAGACAAGCTACTGATTCCCAATTCTCCTCAGCAGGGTCAATCTTGAGCAGGAACCACGGCCTTGCCACGTTTGTCCACGAGCGTTTGGAATTGGAATGGTCACTGGTCGATCATTCTCCAGAACAATCAAAGACTGAGTGGTTGTGCGTACACGTTGCAGGATACAAGATCATCAACGTCTACAAACCTCCACGCTCGCGACTCATACCAATAGCCATCCCGAGATTCCCACACTCCAGTCTGTATGTTGGTGAGTTCAACATGTCAGCTGGGGTTACAACAAAACATCTCCTGACGGTGAGAGCCTGGACTCCAGGGAAATGTCCAACAACCTTGGACTGTTGTATGGCCCAAAGAAAACAGCCGGTTTCTCCTCTCACCAATGGAACCTTGTCACCAACCCAGACCTGGCCTTCGCGAGTTTCGGCCAGGACAGCCGACTGCCAGACAGACGTGTTCTAGGAAAGTTCCCGCAGGCACAACATCGGCCCTCCCTGATAACGCCACCGAAGCTCAAGGTTCCTGCCCACAGCGATCCGGTCAAGGGTTGGAACTTTTGCAAGGCTGATTGGAAGCTCTTTTGCCTTCTCACAGATGAATCCATTGAGAGATTGCCACCTCAGGACACATGAAATATTGAGAAGACATACCAGGATTTTTGCGAGAGCTTACTATCCGAGGCCAACAATGTATCCCACGTGGCCGTCGCAAGAACTATGCGCCATGCTGGGACAAAGAGGGCGAGACCCTCTATTGCTCCTTCATCCGAGCCCCAGTGGGGACTGACTATGATAGAGCTGCTTTGTCCCTACTATCTCGGCTAGAACAGAAGACATAGGAGCGATGGGAGGAATCTGTCAATCTCATCGACTTCTTGCACTCTAGCCACAAGGCGTGGAGAACCATCAACAGACTTACTGGCAGGTCAGGACGCTCCTCTCGTCTGTGTCCCGTCTCAGCAAACTGCATCGTCACGCAACTCGTGAAGAATTTTTTGATTTTCCCCCATAGGACTGGGGACTCCACAAGGATCGTCAACAAGCAGCTGTCCGACCTAAGGAAGATTTTAACACCTGAGGGTCACAGTATCTCTGAACCCTTCAGGTCAGAGGAACTTGCTGCTGCCCTCAGACGGCTGAAGTCAGGAAAGTCCCCGGGAATGGATTCCATCTTCCCGGAGTTTACACACCACGCCGGGTCGGCTCTCAAATCTTGGTTTTGCGACTTCCTAACTTCTTGCATGTGCTAACTCAAAATTCCAACGATCTGGAGAAGAGCACCAATAGTTGCGAAGCCAGAAAAGCCACTAGGGCACCTAAAGAGCTATCGTACCATATCTCTGCTGTGTGTTCCCTTTGAAATCCTCGAGAGACTCATCTGCGCTCGTGTCAAACCATCATTGACCCATTGCTCCACAGGAGCAGGCGGGCGTTCCACACGGGAAGTCGACCGTAGACCAGGTCACCCTGTTGACAGAGGATGGTTTTTCAGCTAAGAAGAGCGGAGCAGTGTTTGTCAACCTGACAGCAGCCTAGGACACCGTATGGTACCACGGCCTCACCTGCAAGCTGCTGCGATTGCTGCTTGACAGACACATGATCATGAAGATGGTTGGTAATCGTAGCTTTGCCCTTAAAACCGGAAACGTCAAAAGGAGCAGGTTACGACGCCTCAAGAATGGCGTCCCACAGGGAAGTCCCCTGGCGCGCCTTCTCTTCAATATTTACATCTCTGATTTGCAAACCACCGTCTCCAGAAAGTATGCATATGCTGACGACCTAACAATCATGCATGCTGATGGGGATTGACAGGTAGTGGGAGGAGTGCAACGCAAGCACATGGCAACTGTAGGTGAATACATCCAGACTTGGAAGCTAAAGCTCAGCACTACAAAACAGTGTCGGCGGCCTTCCATCTTAACAACAAGAAAACTAAATGTGAGCCGGAAGTCAACTTCAACAATGAAACCCTGCCTTTCTGCTACGAGCCCAAATGCCTCAGAGTAACATTGGACAGGTCGCTCACGTATCGTCAACACCTTGAGTCACTTCGCAAGAAGCTGACATCAGGCGTCGCGCTCCTGAGGTGGCTTCCTGGCTCCAGATGTAGTGCTGGAGCAACAACTCTGCGTACAACCACCCTAGCCCTGGTGTATTCAACCGCAGGGTACTGCGCTCCTGGTGCCGCAGTGCTCATACCCGCCTCATCAACCCCGCCATCAACAACGCCTTGCGAATTGTGACTGGATGCCTGCGTCCTACACCAGCGGAAAACCTTCCCACCCTCGCAAGCATCCAACCTGCTGAGCTTCGTCGCAGTGGCGTGACACTGTCTCTCCAGCACGCCGTGCCATGGAGCCCGGACACCTGCTTCACTCAGCGCTCATCTGTCCATCGAGTGCAAATGCATGGCTCCAATCGAGACACCCATTTGTACCCGCCGCACAACAACTCATCAGCTCATCTGACAACAACATACGTGCAGCCCACTGGGCAGATCACTAATGGAATGCTGAGTGGGCGGAAAACCCCACAAGACTCTGCATTTTCATCACCGACACTGGCACCCACCCCCTGGGGCGATCCTCCCAGGAAGAGCCTGGGTCCGGCTTAACCGCCTCTGCACCGGTGTCGGCCGTTTCCGCCCCTGTTTGTACAAACGGGGTTTGGCCTTCTCTGCGGTCTGTGAGTGTGGCGCAAAAGAACACGGCCTGACGGTTCTGGACGATGAGATAATCGAATGGCTACTCAACACCTGCCCCCAGAGTTAGTGCTGCCAAGCACTGGTTAGAACAAGGGTTGTCAAAATGGTTGATATCGATTCCAAGAGGTCAATAAATAGTCACGGGATCGAATGGGGGTCACTGAATGGCCCTTAAGTTCTAAGCATATTTTCGGATTGTGTATTATTTTATCATGCAATTCAAGTAAAAAGTACTCAAATTTATTTTGACACATACTTTCTTTATATTAGTAACTGTTGGGCTAGGCCACGGGGTCTACAGAAAATTGTATACTTTGATTGGGGGGCAAAGTGCAGAAAAGTTTGAGAACTACTGGGTTAGAAGAACTGGCTGAAAAGAAAAACCGTCAGGTCACACCAAAGACTTAATAAACGGTACTTGCGGGCTGTCCAGCCTTGTGCTCCGTGTTGATTGGTGCAGGGAAACTGTTCACGCGCGGTGATGCAATTGACTCGCCACCAGTGCAGCATCCACTGCGAAAGCAGCCGCTTGGCCCACGGCGCAAGCGGATTTTGGCGCAGACTACTCGCAACACTCCAGTGTTTGCTGTATCTTATTACCTCCTGCACATTTTTAGTTAAGACCCTTATATAACTCAGTGTTTTTGTTCGTTTATTGCGTGTGTTGTGTATTCTTCTGTACAGCGATCTAGCCCTGAGACAGAGCAATGCAACCGGTAGGCCACAAAGCAGACTACGTTTCGTGCAAACTTATCTCTAGTCAAGCCACACTAACTTTCTCATTAAAAGTGAACTGTCTTGCATGTCTTGTCAATGTTTTATTTCTTTCTCACAAGTATGTTACTTGCATTTATGTTTTTTCACCGCAATTTCTTATAATGGCCTCCGCAACAGCTTGCTAATAAACGGAGGCTGCAAACTGAAAGTTTCAGAAACGTTGCCCTCTATAGCATGGAGCTTGAAATAAACACGTAAGGATAAAAATATATTTCCATACATAGGTTGTTGTGTTTTTCAAAAATGCTATCCAGCGAAGTTTATTTTTTCGTAACTTCGACACTTGGATTGAGATTTACAGCTCACAATTTTTTTCTTGACAGTGAAAGCAACAAATCAGTGCCATGAAATGCGTCACGAACAAGAAATTAACGTAATTTTTTGTAGAGATCGACCGATATGGCTTTTTTGGGTCCAATACCGATATGTCGGCTGTTCATGGACCGATAGCCGATACCGGTAATTCCAAAGTTTTGAAATCTTGTTTTCTGCTTCATGATCAAAAATATGCCTTACCTTTTTTTCAAAAACTTTAAAAATCAGGATTTATGAGCTAAAGTATTTCAAATTGCAGAAATTTCAATATTTTGCTAGGATTTTAGATTAATCTCATTAATGATGATGCCTTTGTTTCGGCTGCGACGGCAGACGCGTGCTTCATGGTTCATCTTGTCTGCTTGTATATGAAAACGCACCTGCTAGCGTTGCTGCAAGATAGCTGTCTTGGCTTGGTTCATTGTGCTTTCTTGCGCAAGTTGTTTGGATGCGTGAAGAATATAACAGCGTTTTGGCAACACCTACTGAGGCCGATGAAATCGGCCGTTTTGGCCGATACCGATATATCGGTGAAACTCCAATATCGGCCCGATATGTCGGTCTATCTCTAATTTTATGAGCGGGTCGTGCAGAACCAAAGCAGTATATCTTAATTAAGCTTAATCATGTTTAATTTTTAGTAGAATCAACAAGCAGAATGAAAATGAAATCTTTATGCTAGCGTGATCAATCACAGACCAACGTACATGGCGATGTAATCGGGGAAACAACTTCAAACTAACATGTATCTCTCGCCAATGTACCATCTTTAATGAAATACTGAGTGAAAAGAGCACTGTTTATTTGCTCGTAAAATACTTCATATTAAATCATGCTGAGTTAATTCAACTATAATAAGAAAATCAGCCAAGGTAACAAAACGTTGTCCAAAAATTTTACCCACAAAACCAAACGATTTACCTCCAAGAGTGTTGTCAGTGTGATTTGAAATGAACTCCTTGGTTAGAGTCCCTTCCAAGTAACCAGCAGCATAGGCTTGGATGCTGTTGTTAAAAGCTGGGCTTGTGGTAATCTCCAATTGCGCCCACCTATATCAAAAAATTACAATTCGAAAAAAAGGTGTAATACTGTTCACAAAATGTGTATTATAAACAAATTTTTGTAGTTTGTTTTAAACCTAAGCATAAAACAGTTTGTTTCGTTTCTGCATTCTAGTCTTATGTAACAAGAGAATAAATGCATTGTGCCATCACATACGAGTTTAGTGATCTAACAAAAGCTAATCTATGATGCAATCTACAGCTCCGTGATACATCGACCTACTGACATAACGATGATGCCGATGTGCCAAATCGGCGAAATTTCAAATTCCAACGAAATATATCGGCAATACTTGAAGCACCTCCGACCTCTGTAGCCAGTAAACAAGTTTTATACACTGCTGGGCTTGTTTATGACGGGCAGATGATGTTCATTGTAAGGAGACAATGTTGGAAAGCTTAACCGTAACTTATAATTTTTTTATTTTTATTATTAAACCATCTTTTCAAAAATTGGAAACATTGCCGTGCATTCTTTCGTTGTGAGCTTTTTCCATTTTTGTAACTTCCAGTAGTTTAATCTGCATTATAATATTTTCAAGTTTCGTTTGAGCAATGCAAAAATATCACTATTAACATCAGTTATCAGCAATAAAAAGCTATGGTATCGGCTTAAAAACGTCGTATGGGTCGAGCTCTACAATACACATCTACTACAGACGTCTCAAACATTCAAAGCTCTATTTTGCAACCTGCTGACAATTTTCTAACTCTTACCAAATTCCTTTTGAAAGAAACCAGATCTAGATCTACAAACATTTTGTAATGATTTTTCTTGAATTCACCAGGTTGTGCTTCTGTTCCTACAAGGGCCAAGGCTCACAACCTTTTGGTTGTACTACGCTAATGTAAGGCCAAGATTGATTTTCTCTTTGGTATCACATTGAAATGCTGTGGTTTAAATTCTGGAACAATGAAAATTGTTCTTACTGTTGCTCAAAATCTATCGTTATTTCTGGTTCCAACAACTGCGTCACTACAAATAATCTCCGAGCTGTTTTTGCGCCATAGACTTTTTGTATTAAAACTATACTGTCAAATGGAGTTGATGTCCCTTGGGAATGAGTTGGAATTACTTTGTGCATCAAATTAATTTAGCACCAGGTGGTTTCAAGTATTCCGAAAGTTGTTTTTCCTTATGAAAGATCCCTCGAACTCATAGGCATACGAAGCAGGGAGAAAGGGTCAATTGCCCCCCAGATTCAGGCAAGACTCAAAAATTTATCTTGCCCAAATGTCGAAATTCGAGCAAGAATTTAAAAAACACAGAAGTTCTTGCTTGCAGAACGGTCTTATATATTTGGACAATTTGTTGAAGCAGAATCGTCACCCTGTGAAAGGTTGTATTTTAGTGGTGTAAAAATTCAGGCAAATCGAAAATTTATCCTAAGCCAAAGGTCCCTTTACACCTATGCCCAAACTACATGCTTTTACCTTACAAACAAAACTGATTACCTTAGCAAATACTTTTTCAGTAGCTGAACATGAAGCAACCAGCACTGCACGCAAAATTCTGAGGTAGTAAGTCTGTTTACCACTCTTATACTTACAAAATGCATATGACTGCAACCCAACTACTGACTTCAATCTTTTCAATTCAAATACAAAAAAGTCACATAAAATATCCGAAACTTTCCATAAAACAAACAAGGAGTTACTCTAGTTTTCTTTCTATATCTCAAACAATGTTTTTCAACTTGTGTAGATGCACATTTCATTTCTAACACTGGCCCTCCAGATTTCTGGTCAATACATATTTGGCCCTTTGGTTTTCCTAAATTTAAGATCCTCATATAATATGTAACATGCTTCAGCTTTTTCATGAAGTTTTTTTTTACTCCATATTAACTAAACTGTCCTTTCAATACAATCAGCTGTTACTATTGGCAGTGAACAACATGATTTATCAGCATCACTGAATTTCAAACTAACCAGTTGCTTTTAAGCATTTCTGCATGAACATTGTACTTTTCATCATATATACACATGTTATGAAAAACTTCAATAATGAATGATGCAAATTTATATACAAAACAATGTTCATTTTTGTTTAAACTGAATTAATTCTCTCCGCGTTACCCGTTTTGATGAATGGTACTTTTGAAGTTGGCAATAACAATAGCATTTTGAATTTTATGAAATTCAAATGCAGTTTTCTTTGCAATCTCCTCAACAACAAAATTTCCAGAATTAGGATCAATAGTCAGACTATATCTGTTCCAATCCACAGAGTTCTTTTCCATGTTCAAAACATGACAGTATCCAAAATGGAATCCGAAGTTAAAAAGCACAAAAAGCTTTGCTACATTCAACATAATTGAATATACTCACGCAATAACAACATTGAACCTGAAACAACCTTGAAATTAAAATTTGCATATAAACATCAAAGGCTATCACCACACAAGAATGCAGTACCTGCGGCACCGCACTTTTATACTACAGATCACAAATACGAGCAGTCTGGTAAGTAGAAAGAACACTTCTGAGTTCCTTTCTGCAAGAATTAGGGACTTACCCTTTGTCAGTATCTCGGTTGACATTTGCACATTGATAATACAAACTGGTTTCAATGATTAATGCAGTAAAGAGGAAGGAAAGCAATCTGACCCAGCACAAACTTCCGCTCCCTTTCCTGAAAATGCCCATTGCATGTCAAAAACATTACTGGATTCTGAACTAATTAAGGTGAAAAGCTATGACCAGCGCTGAACGTGCCACAAAACAATTGTGATACAATCATTTGGAATATAGGCATAAACTTTCTCCAGTTATTTTTTCTTACGAGTATGGAAAAGTGATAAGCTAGTTTGTCAAGCACTTGACTCCAATCCAGAGTTGGGCCAATTACAATTGGTTATGGAGCTGAATGTAATCAATTACACATTGTCATGTAATCAGTCAATCTAAGAATTATAAATCAATATGCATCTTTACCTACTTCTTCATCCAATTACTTCTAAGGTCTGATATTTTTTATATATCTTCATTTTTCCCCACTATATATTCAATACTACTGTATGACAGTGACCAAATGCAGTAGTTGCTGGTGCATTGTTTCAGCCTTCTTTGTTCCACATTGCCTGTCAGCAGCAACCAAAACCTTCCACCTGCATCATGGCACCTAATGATTTTCATGAGATTCTTCTGTCACTCCCAGCATGTCGATGATGTGTGCAAACAAAGCACACAAAACAGTGAACACATAAAACTAGCAACTACCAACCACCGAAAGTTGTTTTAACTTTAGTGAAAACAAACGGCTGGCAGCCTTAATTCAATTACTGGTTCAAAGGTTCACCTTGCAAAACGCACTCAATTTCCACAATACCAGGCCAGGGCCCATCAAAAATTCTTTCGTGGCCCACAGGTTGAGAAGCCTGATGCAAATTGTTTTGATCAACATTTCAAATGTTTTTGCAAAATAGAGTGCGATTAGCAATGCAAGACGAACCTTTTGATCGAAAACATGGGTTGCTAATCAACTACTAACATCATGACACGTTCTCTTCATATTTCTTTCACCATTTTGTGCTGGTTTCTTTCGTAATTATGTGTTAGAAATTATTGCCACATTTATACTTCCACGTATCCCACCACGTTGTCCACAAAATGCAGTTACTGAAGGCATTTTGAGGCAGACAGGTGGCTCCTGTTGCCATGAACATGACATTCAGGAGCAGGCTTAATGTAGAAGCTGACTTGATGTATGCATTTTCATGTACTGAGTCATAAATATTTATGCTTTACAACAACAAACAGACAGCCTTTGCATTAATTACCGCATATTGTGTTACTTAATGTTGTTTTAGTTGCTTTTATTTCTGCTCTGTACCTGTGCAACTGCTGCCATATCATTGGAAAAGTTCTACAGTGGATGGGCCACACACCATCTGTTTATTAATGAACTACTGACAACATTGTTTGCTGTGCAAGAAGTCTTACACTACTTTCTCATATGTCACTGTTGCATCACGATGCAAGATCATTAGAGCAGTTGTACTAAATCGTTCATCTCCGCAGTGATTTTGTATGTATTTTCAACGATCTCAATGTGGATAGACAGTCTTCCATGAACGCAGTTGTGCAGCTGATTGTCAACATCAATTTTATAAGCGTATGTATGTTTGGACAAACAGAGTTCTTGTTGCTGACATTTGCTGATAATTCGATAGAAACTTTTCAGGACTATGTTTGCAGGAACAAACAGCGATTGTGAAGTAACAAATGCCCTGTGACCAAAAACACATGATTACATCCAAATTTTTCCACTGTGCGTTTCGATGATGAGACTGATACCTCTATCTACATTCTGGAATTTCCCAAACATGTCTGGAATTCTGGTGTTAAAAGTTGCGTCTGGAAATAATTTCAGAAAATGCTCTTATGTCCAGAATTTTGACAGTATCAATGCATCTAATAGATCCTATGAAATAGTCATGATTGGCATAAAAAACATGCCTCTTTTGTAGTTTATCGCCTCCAGCCTACTGTCACTGTGTAACTATTCTGTTATATTTTCCTTCTGTAAAGGTGATGCTTTTTGCAGTGGGTTGGTAGTTGTGAGAACGTACTGAAAAATGCCATATAGCCCTTGTTTGTTGCTGCAAAAGAAAAAGTAACCAGATTGAGACTGTCAGGAATTTTGCCTCTTCAGATATGGCAACCCTTGTCAAAATAGCTAGTTGTGCTAATCTACTCGCCAAGTGTGGTTGGGTTTTAGGATACCTGTAGAAAATCTGGTTTTATTCTCAAAAATTCTCAAAAACCATCATTCCATGACAGACCCTCTTTTGCCAAGCCAGATGCACCAGTGGCTGTGCTAATGGTTTTCAGTTTGGCTCTCATCTTCGCAACCGTTTTTAGCAGTGCTTGAAACGCGTTTTAATTCATGGGACCAGTTTTTCTTTACTATTTTCAAAAATTTCCAAACTTTAGGTTTGTGGTTTGGGTCATTCTATGTCAAATGAATCAAAAAATGGAAAATTCAACCAACCATCTCTGATTTTCCTCATATTTAAAAAGCAGATAGAACTTTTCCTGCTGATTCCAAAAAAAAATTTATTTGATTTTGGTAAAGCTTTGGTGAAGTCATGGACCATACAATATTACTGCTTTTTGTGGTTAATGAAACATAACAACTAGCAAGAAAATCATCAACTAATTTTAAAACTAAGGCATTCTAACTGTAATTATTTGATTGTTGTAAAAACTTGATAAGAATTACTCATGCGTGACATAAATTTTGAATGGTGATAACTCAATAAGCACTCACACTAATGGCATGTGCAATGCATTGTCTGAAAGCTCTCATTAAGGTTATTTTATTCCTAAAATACCCTCTTGCTTATTTTGTTTTTTTTTAATAAACATCCCACAAATGTTTGCCTAAGATTTCAATGTAGTTACAATTTTACCAGGTATTTTTTAAGGCATTTTAGGGACCCGATTCAGGTCCCTAGAAGTTCAAATTGGATCCCTAGAATCAGAGAAAATTATCATCGGGTCACTAAAATCAGAGAAAATCAGGTCCCTAGAATCAGAGAAATCGGGTCCCTGCAGATCCAAACCGAGTTCCTAACAATTTCCTTAAAAAAAAAACTGATTTAACTATTTCAGTCCCACGCACATCACTTTTCAACTGAATTTTGCAAAATCATAACCCACCAGCTGATTGAGTTAGCTGTCCAAACCCTCTAAAGATGCAGGAAGTCTTGTATAGAGATAGACCGATATATCGCCCTGGCCAATATAAATGGCCGATATTTGGGTTTTGCCAATATATCGGTATTGGCCAAAATGGCCAATTTTATCAGCCTCAGTAGGTGTTAATAAAACGCTGTTACATTCCTCACACATCCAGACAACTTGCGCAAGGAAACAGAACAAACCAAGTCAAGACAATTATCTAGCAGCAACGCTAGCAGGTGTGTTTTCATTAACAAGCAGACAAGGTGAACCATGAAGCACGCCTCACCCATCGTAGCTGAAACGAAAACATCATCACCAATCAGATTAATTATAAATGAGAGCAAAATATTTAAATTGCTACAATTTGAAATTTTTTACTCATAAATCGTGATTTTCAAAGTTTTTGAAAAAAATGTTGGGCACAGAATACATAACATTTTTGATAACGAAGCAGAAAACAAGATTGAAAAATTTTGGAAATATTGGTCCATGAATGGGCAATATATCAGCATCGGCGGAAAAAAGGCATATTGGTTGATCTCTAGTCTTGCAGTTCACATATTTTTTTAAATTGGAAAAGTTAGGGTTTTGTTTTTTTGTGGGTGACATCATAATGGGGGTAGGTTCACGCATTTTGGCCGAGGTCATTGGGCCCTGAGCATCAAACCAATGACCCAATTTTTTGACTCAAAGTTTTATTGGAAACAAGGCTATAATTCATGTCATGAGAGCGGTTGATCAGCTTTTTACCATTTCTGGATCTGAAATTATGACTCAAAAAACAAAATTTTGGTAAAAAAAAACGGGTTTGGCAAAAGTTAACCATGGCCATATTGGCTGAAGGCTGTAATTCACCGGCCAGTTGAGCAAGAGACTGTTCAAACGCTCTACAGATGCGTAAACTCTTGAAGTTTCAATTTAAAAATAAAAATTGGAAAGTTCTGAATTTTTTTTTGTGGTGACATCATAGTGGGAGTAAGTTTATGCATATTTGGATAAGGTAATCAGGCCCTGGGCACTAACGACAAGAGCCAATTTTTTGACTCAAATGTTGTTGGAAACCAGGTTATAGTACAAGATTTTAGAGGGTTTGATAGGCTTTCTAGCGTTTCTGGTTTAAAAGTTATGGCCAAACAAAGACAAAAAATTAGGGAAATCCCCAGAAATCTCTTTGGAACAATTTATGAAATAAGCAATGAGGGTATTTTGAGACCAAACTCTTCTCATTGAGAGCTTTCAGATGATGTATTGCACATGCTAACAGCATGTGTGTTCAATCAAGTTATTACCTTTCAAAATTTGTCACGCATGAGCAATTTTGATGACTTCTGTAGCAGTCACGCTAGCGCGGCCGCTACATGTAAGCACAGTCAGCCAAAGCAAGGAGAAGGAAAAGATCAACAATCCCCATCCTTCCCGAGGTTTGAGGATCAATCCCACACTGAAGGTGCGCGAACACAACCGGGTCGCACACGCTTCAATGGCGCCGATAAGGGACACCTCCTTGAGGAGCAGGGATGGATAACGTGCGTCACATGGAAAAAGCAACATAACGAAGAGAAGAGATAAAGGGATAAGAGATAAAAAGAAGGCAAAGGCTCAACGTACCGAAGCCCAATCAAACATGACACGCACGTCATCAGACCTGGCTGGACTCATGATATCAATTGGAAAGATAGTTCAAAGAGAAGAGAGTGGGCAATCCAATGACTTTGAGGAAGGAAAGTGATGTAGCAGTCACGCTAGCACGACCGCTACATGTAAGCAAAGTCGGCCAAAGCAAGAACGGAAAAACCAAGCAAGTGACATTTATAAGTGACTTCCATGCACATGGAAGTAAGAGCCCTCTTTAGCCGATTCGTCTGGCGCAGAGTTAACATTGGTGACGTCACAATCCCCATCCTTCCCGAGGTTCGAGGATCAATCCCACACTGAAGGTGTGCAAACACCCATTTTCTCTATGTTTTGGAGTAAGCACATGGATTTTTTGAAATTTTTCTTCACAAGGAAAGCAAAGATAGTTGAGACAACCTTTTGTCAAGTTTTTGCAATAATTAAATTATTACAGTCAGAATGATTGTTTTAAAATTAGTTGATGATTTTCTTGCTAGTCATTACGCTTCATTGACCACAAAATATAGTCATTTTGTATGGTCCATAACTTTACGAAATCTTAACCAATGCCAAATAAATTTAGTTTTTGAGAATCAGCATGAGAAGTTGTATCTGCTCAGGCCTACTACATTTGAGGAAAATCTGAGATGTGGGTTGACTGGCTAGGACTGTTGACATAGAATGACCCGTTTACCTTTTTCATTTACTACATTTATACCAAGCCTACTGCACTCTTGTCGTGTGTTACTGTCATATTGCAGGTGGCAGTCAAATAAGAATTAAATATGTATGCCCACAGGTGGTTCTGTAGCAACTGCCAAATTTGAATAGGAAATTGATTTCATGCAAACCTACGAATCCTCAGTCCTAAAAATATTCATGTAATGCTCACAGGTGAAAATTGAAAGGCTTAAATAACAACAGAGGAAACAAACAAACTCAATACGAGCACATGGTGCAACAATTAAAAACTGGAAAAAAGATTGTGAAAATAAACTACCATTTCCTATTTAAAAAGTTGCTGATCGATCACTTGTTTGTACTTACTTAAATGAAAACATGTGCAAGTTAGTTTGAATCATCGCATAAAAACAACAGCAGAGCCCAGTCACATCAGTTGATTTCTCAAAAGCTTACAGAATACCTACAGATTAGGTTGTTTTTACAAACAAAACACGCTCACAAATTAAAAATATAGAAAACAGACCCCAAAAATCAACTCAGAAAGATAACAGTAATGCACATAAAGATAATGGAAGGCAAGCAATGCATGAAGAATTGAGAAATTTACTGATAAGCTGAGTCATGATGATGCACATGTCGAAAAATCAGTGATGGAAACGATGAAACGGAAAGCCACACAAAAAGCAACCATGACCTTCATTTATAGGTAGTGTCTACGTCATCAACGGCAAAAGCTTTGCTGGGACCATTTGCTGTTTGAACCGTATCCTGCTTTGTTCACATAACACTGACTTTGCAATACTTGCAAAGTAGCAACAGCAAGGCAGTATGACATACCTAAGTAGTCAAGTGTTAAGTGTCTGTTTATGCCTGCTGTGTGACAGAGAGAGGTGGTAGCAGTGTCAAGCGAATTTTGCAAAATTTCTGACCTGGTCAGGAATTTTGCTCGACTAGTCAAGCGAAATTTCTGACTCGAAAAATCTGACCTAGTCAGGAATTTCGCTCGACTAGTCAAACAAAATTTCTGACCTCTGCAAAATTTCTGACCTAATCTTGCATGTCTTTTTGTGAAAATAAAAAGTTTAAAGCAGTCGTCAGATAGTCCGTAGTAAGTGGAAGTCTGGGAATGACTGCACACTGAAAGTATTTCACTTAGTCTTACACGTCATTTGATTTTACGCACTAGATCTTTCATAGTGAATGCTACTTTGGTAGCCTGTATAATTTTGCCGAAAAGAGCTACTGTACTTATTAAGGTTAGTTGCTTGTTTGGATTGTGATACGTCGCCCATGTGTTAAATGCAGGCAAAGTTGCTCTGAAATCTCTCTCGGGTATAAAAAAACATCTGTTGACACATTGTGCAAGAGAGCTGAGGGAGAAAGAGCAACAGGTAGGATCAATAGCTAGGAAGGTTAAATTTAAATATAGCCATGCAGAACATGTTGAAAGTGAAAGTTGTGTCAAGTACATCGGTATTGCCTGGAGAACACTGTTAGTACTAATAGAAAATTCTGCTGTGTATAGAAAAATGTAAAATTAACAGAATATCAAAAAAAGCAACGAACTTTCTTATTGTACTGCAATGCATGTTCTTCAAATGGTTTCTTGACATACTATACAATAGCCTAATCTTTGACTTATGTTTTGCAATTAATGATTATGGCAGGATTCATTGGTAGAAGTATAGGCCTGTAGTAGTTAGTATAGTTGAAATTTCGCATATAACATACTCACACATGTAGCGTAGGCTATATCCAAAGAAATTGAAAAAGGTTCAGTGACCTAATCAATGTAAGTTTTCTAATACTCCACTTCAAAAAAAATACTGTGTGGCATGTTTTGGGAATATGGTTTAATTGTATAGCATTTTTCTTTTCCTGCGATGTTTATTTTCCTGTTAATAACCTCATAACTTGTTTCTAAAAATTTTTCTCAGGTACACTGTGTTTTATGTTGGTACAATATGTATGATCCTGATGGAAAGATCAACAGTAACAGTTGCCTTTAAAGCTTATTTTATAAATCCATTTATATTGTATTCAGTTTAATTGCCAATATAAAACATAAATACAGAGGTACATTAACAAAAAATAAATGTGGGGCTGTGACACTAAAAAACCCAAAGGCTATCTTGTCAAAGTGTCAATGCAGCTTGGAATAACGTAAATATGAAACAATACATATTCTCACTTGGTAATTTTGAAGGGATTGATGAGTTGATGTGCAACAGATTTAAGATTAAATCTCTAATATACAAGCCACCATTTGATTGTGCAGCTGGCAAAGTTGCTGAACACATTCTCTGTGCTGATTCAAGTGTATGCAACCATTTGAGTAGTCTATTCAATGTGTGTTTATGGCATGGAAAAATTCCACAGGAAATGCATGCAAAATGTCATTGCACCTGTTTGTAAAAACAAGAATGGGGACATAAGTGATGCTGGGAACTACAGACTTGTTTCCCTTGCAGCACACATTTTGTCCTGCATCTCACCACTTTAGGCCACATCAGACAATCAGTTTGGCTTCAAGCCAAAACTTGGCACCAACATGTGTATTTTTTTTACTTAAACAGGCTGTGTCTTCTTATGTAAGCAAAGATACCCCAGTGTTTTCAGCTTTCTTAGATACATCTAAAGGATTTGATAGGTAATTTGTATGTTTTTTTATAAATTGATTGCAAACTGTAAGTTGTTATTTTTTTGAAAACAGGTAATTAAAATCCACCAGTCTCCTCAGGGGTAATGATATTCAAAAAGTTAAGAACCACTGTATTTGTGCATCCTGCTAGGAAAATGTACAGAAGGATCAGTCATTAACATACTATAAAATATTGTATGTTTGACCAACTATTTGTAAGTAGGGCAACCAATTTTTTTACCTAAAATCCTAAAATTTTGATTTAATAATTTATAAATTGTCTTTATTTTGATCTATAAATTTTTTGTAATTGCCACTGCACAATAATTCAGCCTTAGGTGTTGAGGTTAACTTAGAAGCGTATTCATGCACCATACTTAAAAAAAAATATTGGTTATTTAAATTTAGGAATAATATTGTTGCAACCTCTCCGGTGGCGTTGCGTTGATTGTGTGATTCACCACGAAGGGATGTGCGTGAAGAACAACACCATACATTTATGTGGCGCGAACAAGCAATAAAAGAGTGATCAAGGCGTGCAAGCTCTGCCGATATTAACGTGTGAACGATTGAACATGATGACTAGCATAGGCGGAGAGTGATCATGGCATGTGAACTCTATTGTTGCTTGCTGCCAAAGTGCGAAGCTTTGCGCATATGCCGCTCGGGATTTGTGATCGCAACAATATGTTGTTAATTACATTGATAACTACAGTAGAGTCAGGCCTGAGAACATCATAAAGTAGAAACATTGGATTGAGCAGTTAACAAACCAAGTACTGCGAAACAGCATATCTTGCTTTACCACGCATAGCTTACATAATAGTGTGACACAACATTTCTTGCTTACCACGCATAGCTTACATAAGCATATACGCAAAGCTTCACACTGTGACAGCAAGCAACAGTAGAGATCATGCGTTGCAATCTCTCTTAAGCCATCAACTCCATCCTCAAGAGGACATTGACCCGCATTGGTCTCCCCTCTACCTTGGAGCTTGTCAGCCTGTCTAACGATGGAAGGAGGCTAGATGGCCTGACTTTAGGCCCCTGGTACAAAGGCCTAAGCCTAGTGTGGGACGCAACAGTTCAGTTGTGGACACTTTTGCTCAGGGCCACTATAAAGACTCTGCCAGACAGGCTGGTTTTGCGGCCACAAAATGCCAAAAATATCATGACCTCCAAAGCAATAACCACTTACAACCAGTGGCAATTGAGACCACTAGTGTGTATGGCAAGTCCACCACCCCTTTTTTGAGTGGTCTTGCGAAGAAGCATGTTGATGTGTCTGGTGACCCCAGGGAGTGCCAATGGCTCCAGCAGCGTCTGTCCCTGGCTGTGGTCAGGGGAAATGCTGCCAGCATATTGGCCTGTGTGCGAGTTTGATCTAACTTTACGTTTTCTTTTTCTAGTAGTTGCTTTTAACGTACTGATCACCATCACTGCCTACCACTTGCCCCTGTATCAATGTGTAGCTATCGCCTTCCGAATCCTCGTTCTTTCTGTAAGATTCATTTTCCCTCAGTTATGCAGTGTTACCTTGTGCATTGGCTAATTAACTTGTTAATCACATGGCCTATGATGAGAGTACAGCGTGGTTTCGTGTTCAACATTGCTTGAAACCTCTGAGGCCTTTAGCAAAAAAAAAAAGCTTCATACAATTTCGTGCAAAAAAATTGCTACTATCAATCAATAATACTCTTCAAATTGATATTTAATTGTAAAGTACTTTCTACAAAATTATATGGAATATGCTCATGAAATACTTGGGTTGCAACAATTTACAACTATTTTTAAGGTTGTGCTAAAAAGTAGTTGTAAACCTCTGCACTAGTCAAGAGATTTTAAGAATAAATACCCCGTAAGCACTGAAATTTTTTTCTGTGCCAAAATAAAAGGTTAACAAGGCAGGGCGGTGACAGTTGCAGAATTACACATGGTAGTTAAAATCTAATGGAGTTAATAACCTCCTTTATGTTTTTTGAAATCGGTGGGACACTGTTTTGTAGTTTGGTTTTCATTTGGTTCATTTTATTTGTGCATTTTTATGACTCAAACCATGATATAACAAATAATGCAACAGGAGGAAGAATAACATCATAGGGCAAAAATTAACCAGATGTAGATCAAAATATAAAAATTAAAAGCTTTCGTGTTTATGTAGCAAATTGAGTGATGGATTTTTGTTCGGAAAAAAATGTATTTGAATAAGAGCTGATGATGCTTACTTCTTGCAGGTGAAATATATACTCTGTAAGATCTTAGTTTCTGATTCTTTGCTGGGAAAGAATTCCTTTCGAGAGCCAGTGAAAAACAATGTATGTATGAAAAAAAATGTTTTTTTCTCTTTCTTTTTTTGAATATCACGTGATGGAAGATCAAATATCAGAGGTACAAATCAGCATTGCGTGAAGATGTTAATATTAGGTTACAGACAGTGCAGCTGGTTGGTCTGTCTGCATTGAACTCAGTATAAAAACTCAGTATATCTAGGCTACAAAACAAAGAAATAACTTAAAACTAAAGCTTTCCCAGATAAAGGCCTATCAACAGGGGCTCAGGGTGTATATAGCCACAGCAAATGACGATACATGCGTAGAAAAGAACGTCTCTGAAAGTACAAGCAATGCGTTTATTCCTTCTCTTGTATAGGAGAAAATATCGCGTTAGTTAAATATTTTCCAGCATTGCAGCGGTACGTACAGTGTTGCCACTGCCCACTCTGTTGTTACAAAAAAGTACTAGATTTCATGATAAAAAAACACTATATTCACAAAAAAAAAACCTAGATTACAAACTACTGACTAGTCTTCTAAAGTAATTCAATGCAAAAGGCAAACTCACACACAATGAAAATGGCCAGAAAATGTGCTGCTGTTGTGGACCCCACGGGGCAAGGATCCACACACATTTTGGGGATGTAACTGTTCCTTCTGAAGTTTAAATTATGTTCCTGTTTTGCTGTTGACTTCATTCTAAGAGACTTTCTATCATCTTGACGAATAAGGAATATTACTTGCATAAACAACATCTCTAAGTATCAAACTCCAATAGATTCATCCACATTGTGACGCTACGTCACAATACTGCTAACAATCGACACTCGACAGTGTCATGTATTAAAATTTTTTGCACGCTTGGGCAACTCTTGTATTTCACGGCCGGTTGCTTTTCCTTTACAGTCGTCGTCGCGAGCTTTGAGTCGTTATTTGCATGTCATCCCATTCGCCCAAGCAAAGATAATCAAAACACATGACTAGCATAGGCTAGCCCGTCACGCCCTAAAACGTCTGGAAGGCGGCGTTGAACGGCTGATCGATAGGCGGGGCTTATCGGCATGTAGTCCATCACATCAGATTTTACGCTCTGGTGAACTTTAAAAAGAAAAATGTAGGCTGGCATAAAACTTTTCTAAATTAAGTGATGGAATCGTTTTACCTAGAAATTGTGTTGAGTGAAGACTTTTATAAACTCACAAACTAGGTCAGTGATGGCTGTGCATGCTTGTTGCACTTCAGTAGCGCCGGCCAACTAAAAGAACAAGGACTACTGGAACTGTAGCCTACTTGCCCGTTCTGAACCTGGTTGCATTAGTGATGAGTTGATTGTGCTACAAACAATACCGAGCTGCTTTAGGAATAAAAATGTGATTTGTTTAATTGTTCAGTTTCTCTTTGTTTTAACTGTTAGCTCTTCAAGCTCAGTGATGTCAAGTGCATAAAGCTAGGGAAAGCCTACTGACTGACTCCCCCACGAAGCTTCCATATGCACTGCAGTTCTTACGTTGCTACTATGTTATATGTAGTGGTGAACATGTAAGATACAGTTTGAACTTCGAAGCACAAACTCCATGGGGTTAATTTTATGAAACAAACTAACTTTTCAAAAGAGAGAGGAACTTTAGCCTAGGTCTACAAACTTTTAGTGGGTTAAAAACAAACCTTGAGAAAACTTTGCAAAATTGCTGCTACTAGATGAAACTTAGTTTTACAAGCACTTGGAGGATGCTGTTATTGATGAAAAACATATGGTTTATTACATGGGTGAGGGACGAACTTTTTCCAGTGGTCCACTAGGCCTAGGGGATTTTTCAAAAATTTTTCTGAGAAGGACAATGGTGATATTTGCTTTCACCCACTGGAAACTGAGAAAAGAACCCTTTTTTGCTAAAATTTTCAAAATCCAGCCCTGTCCCCTCCTCCGACGTCTATGGTTAATAATATTAGGAGGAAGTTAATTAATCCTGATAGTCCTACGTATTTTAATGAATGAAACTCTTAGTCGTTATCACATGAAGGCAAATTTTCAATGCAGGTGTTTTAAAGAAAAGTGTACTGCAGGTAACAAAAATCCAACAGCCTGGAGAAAATTACTAGAAAAGACAGTAGCGTACGACAAGTGTGCAGTAGACTACACTATGCTTGGTAGAGATGTACTAAACCAAAACCGTAAATGTGAACAGAAAAATTTGGACACTTTTGAAAAAAGTAATGAAAAACTGGTCTCATGAAAAGTGCAACCACTATTACCAAAATGAAAGGTGCCATGATGAGAGCCGAATAAAACAAACATTCACACAGTAGATGTAGACGCATCCACTCAACTACTACGTGTTGCAGTTGGCTGCATCGCCTTGAACTACTGAGGCAAGCACAAGAGAAAGATGGCAATTCGGGGCATTAACCAAGAGGAAAGCAACCAGCAGCAATAGAGCTCCCTCACTGCGTTCACTCTGCTATTACTAGGTTGTAATATCATTATATAAGGATAGGTGAACTACAATAATTCGCTTGTGGTGACTATCACAGTGACTTGAAACTTATGGGCACCATCCAGCGGTGACAATTTATTTACATGTGGCGCCATCTACCTGTCGCCACATATGACAGTGCCACTGCAGTGACAAACTCATTGTTTTGTTCAAAACATGTCACCACCAGTGGACTACAGCCACTTCCTTTTCATAATTATACAGTAATAACTTGTTATGCCTATTTACGCATACAAAAATGAATGGAAAAAACGTATCCTGAATCTTGGGCTTTGCAAAGTGTTGTTAGTAAGTTCACTCCATCAAAGTGTTGGTGCTTTTGTTGCTGTTCATTTTATTTGATTCAAAAATATTTGCAGCTAACTGCACAAGTGTGCTGCTTATTATTTTGATTTATTTCAGACTATTAAAAGAAACAAATATTGATTTTTGGTGGGTTAGGCCTATACTTTCACTAATTTTTAATGTCACTAATAGCTTTGAATGAGAGGAACTTCTCCAGTGCCAATGCTTGAAAACTTACTTACAGTGGGCATTTGTGTTTTTGTCATGAAAATATTTGCTATGTACTGTTGCAATGTTATATATTTTAGCAGCTTTTTCAAATTAACCCCATGCAGTTTGTGCTTCCAAGTGCAAACTACAGTACATCTTACATGTTCACCACTACATACAAGATAGTGGCAACATAAGAACTGCAGTGCATATGGAAGCTTCTTGGGGGAGTCAGTCACTAGGTTTTCCCTAACTTCACGCACTTGAAATCACTGATCTTGAAGAGCTAACAGTTAAAACAAAGAGAAACTGAATACTTAAACCCATCACTCACATTTTTATTCCTAGAGCAGCTCAGAACAACTTGTTTTTAACACTTTTTAATGCCACAACTGCATATAGTGTAACTCTAATTTACGGCACATTAAGGTAGCCTGTATGATGTGCAACCACCTAAGTTACATATGAGAAGCAGGGATTAACAGTTTTTTGAAACATACACGAAAAGTGAAAACGCACTGTGTTGGATTGTACCTTACTGTAGTTGCTGAAAATCATGCATTAACTTATTGTGCTAAATTATGTAGGCTTGGACAATTGTCCAAGTAAACCATGTGCTACAACGCACCCGCACGCCTGTTTGTCACTTCGAAAGTCATGCAAATCACAGACTGAGTGTACTGCGTTGGCCTTCACAGCAAAGTCCTCATCTGCTGCTTTACTTCCAGCTAAGTCCTCATCTGCAGCTTACTCAAGTTCACCGGCCTGTGAAATTCAGGTTCATGAATTAGTTGTAAGGCCAATCACAATACATGTTTCCAGTCATGTGGTTTCACGGACATTGGCCCAACAGAAACAGCACTGCAGCCATCGCACAAGGAACCAACTGTCAGTGGAAATCAGAGAAAATGAGAACACAATAGCAAAATAAATGAATAGTAGGCTAAATACACGAGTGTCACTGTGTCACATAGGATTGGTGAAGGACCCTGGCAGTCATGCAGTGAACCAACCCCATTTACCACTTTTTGCGCAGTGTGAAAAAAACAGTAGTTGAAAATCAAATACAAAAACAGATAAACTAACACAGAAGATGGTGAAGAAACTTTACAGATGAATTGAGCATGCCTATGTACACAAAAGAGTGGGTCAAATTTAGATGAGAAAATTTGGTGTGGACAAAAAATGTTTAAACAAAGTATAAAAAATATAAAAATGATGAGGCTTAATAACAAGACAAAACAAAAAGCTAAGAATCATAACATGATGTCGAAAACAACAATGGGATGTGCACAGGAAAGTTAAGGACAAAAAAGTAAATATACATGAAAAAAACAATATTATATTGATCAAATTACTGAAATTCTCAGCGTTTATATCTTGATAAATAAAATATTGCTAAAATATATAAGCATGTATGTTTTTCATGTAAGAGGTGTTTTTTTTAGTTTCCGTTTGAAGGTACAAGTGGTAGAAGATTAGTCTGGTATTGTACACATTACCTCTGGGCCAACAAATGTAAGGGAACATTTTTCAGAAGAAGTGTTTACTCTAGGTAAAAACATGTTATTAGAAGTGGTCTTGTTGGGGTAAGGTTGAATTGAGCTGATTGGAATAAAACAATCATCAAAATAGTTTGAAACTTGTATTTGTCATAATAAGAGTGCATAATTTGATATGCACTGATAAGGTATAACGCAGGGCTACTGATAAGGTATAACGCAGGGCTGTGGAGCCGGAGCCAGTCATTTAGGTGGAGCCGGAGCTGTTTTCAAAATTAGCTGGAGCCGGAGCTAGTGGTTAATTTAGTAGCTCCAGCTCCGGACCCTTTCTGAGATCATCAAACACCATTTGCTAAGCGAACTGAAAAATAAGGCTCTCTGAACTGGCTCACAGCACCTTTCTATCGTCAATTACGAATTATGACCAGAGCTGGGCAGTAGTGAGCTACTAAAATAGCAAGCTACTGTAGCGAGCTAATTTTCCAGTAGCAATTGCAAGAGCGCCGCTCTTTTTTGAAAAAAATAACGGATGCCGTAGCGAGCTATCACCACCTTACAGCTATTCGCTACTTTGTTGTGACTGGTGGCCAATAGGAAATGATCTCAAGAGCTCAACCATCAGCACACGTTGATAGTAACTGCTCTTGTCACTGTTTTGTGCTGATTTTTGATGATTTGTTTGCGGCATTAGCTANCAGCATTAAGAAAATTTAGCTCAGGTTGCGTTTGACNTGATCGATAGATTCCACGTTAGTTCGGTGAAAACTCAGCATCAGCGACAAACTTAAAGCAGTTGGGGCTTCGAAACGTTGGCTACTGTTACCGGCAAAGCTGCGCATTAGTGAATTTAATACATGGGAAAATATAGCACTGGGTTCAACATTTCGTTGCGTGCGTAACTACGGTTTTTGTTTTGAAGCATAGGTTAATGTGACAGTTTTTGCAGTGTGGTTTGACTTCAGTATATTTGGCTGTAGGCATAACTTGAAGCAAACTAATGAATCTGTCTTGAAGACAATGGCGAAACCAGGGGGAAGGGGAGACATCTGTCCCAGGGGGCAGCATTTTTAGGGCGTAAATTGAGGTTGGAAACTTGGAATGTCATGTAACCATTATGAAATGTCAAATGTCAACGGATGCGAATATTTATGATTTGCAAAATATCGAATGCAGGGCCGGCCTTAAGCCGATGCAACCGATGCAGCTGCATTGGGCCCTACGCCTCTGGGGGCGCCGCACAGTGGTGTTTGGGTAGGTTATTTATTTTTGCGAGATACACCTTGCACTTGAGAATTCAGTAGAAACGCCATATAAATTTCATTTTTAACAAAGAACGTTCTCATCAGCAGGACTGTGGAGTCGGAAGTCTCATCATCCGACACCGACTCCGGGAATTTCGATTATCCGACTCCAACTCCGACTCCGGACCGACTCCGACCTTCAGATGTATTAGTTACTTTAAGTGATTATTCTTTTCAGATGAGTTGATAAACCCTACTTGCGCTTTTTAAGAACACGTAAACTTGTTTTAAAACGATGTACATGCACGTTCGTCCCTCACTGTTGCAAAATATGATCAAGCAAGGGTTAGTCTGTTAATTTTCCAAGAAAAAAATACTTGTCTAAACTGCCACAATTCAAATTATCACAGAACGCTGGTAATTGATCAAAGCGGATACCTCATCAACGATATCAGTAAAGAAGTAAAAATAAAAATGGGTGCATCCCACCGGTGTGCATGTGCAAATATTGCGTAAAGCGTATGAAAAACGCGCTCGGGCATACTATCTCAAATGACTTCATTGACACAACATTTTTACGGTCGAACGCTGCCAAGCTTCAGCTCTTCTGAACGCACATGTTGATGTGTTCCTATCTTTTTCCTTAGATGGCCAATGAACATGTTACAAGTAAGCTCTTATAGGCTACTGGTCAAAACCCACGAACTGCTAACCAAGAAAGAAAGCAAAACAAATTAGTTTAATTTTTAGCTTAACCACTTGGGAGTATTAACTTTTCTCTTCATTATCTAACCAGTTCATGCTACCCTGCCCTCAGACAGTTAGGCATAACAAACTTGCAAGGTTTGAAAATTAGTCGACAGATTTTCAATATAAAAAAGTTGCGATAGAACACTAGAACTCAACATGAGTGACTGTTACAAAAATCATTACACTTTAACTTCATAGCCCATAGCCACTTCGATTGGAATTGTAAGATAAAAGAACCAAAACTCATTAGTACCTTTTAAGTAATAATTGTTCCTTTTAAGAAACTCGTTTGTATGCGTTTAACGTTTTAAGGAAGTTTGCTACTATACGTGGAAGACCAAGCGAAGCAGTTCTGTTGTTTCAATTAATTGCTTTGCAAAGCAGTTGGAGAAGTTTGACTAGAAACCAGAGGTCGGGATTATCGTTCGCGGTCAGACAGTTATCGTGCTTCGCCCATGCTGCGCAATGAAACAACGCGGCATCCTGTCAAAGCAGCGAAATCCGAATGCCTATTCTATTGGAGATTAAGGATTTTCTATGAGTTGCTGCTTGCTTGCTAATCGAATGCGGATTGTGGAGTGCCGAGTGTGGATAAGTCAATCAACACCAACATGTACTTGCGGCGCAAAGCCCTTATGCAAATACATTTAGAGCAAGTGCAGGCAGTGGTGACTCCGGCACAAGGCATCAGCCCGAGTCTTCGACTGCGCTTTATATTCTAAAACGCGAGCTGACTTGCTTTGCATATTTGTGCCACCACCCACTTCACTGATTAAAGTTGTTAACTCGGGCTCTTTCCGTTGGGTCTTGTCAGTGTTCATATATTTTCGTTTCATGTTGAACCTCTGTGGTCATTTTGCAGGTGACGTAAATCAAAAAATATTTTTCGTAGCAACCGTTCTCACGAATACGTTCGCTCGCGCTTTACTCGGACTCATCCGTTAGAACCCCACCTTCCCTCTGCGATTAAGTTCTTTTTTAAATATATTTCATATCAGATTGAATGTTTTTTTGAATCAATGGATTTGCATACAACATTTGAATTCCAATCCAGTGGACGGTCCCCATTCACGAATAATTTCAAACGAACGACAAATAGTCCAGTAACTCGGGCTAATATGAATGAGCACAGAATGCACAAGACTAACTGGCGTTAACATTGCTCTGTGATGTGCGTTAAGTAACAATGGAGGAATTATCATGACAACTTCTCATTGCTTGTGTAACTAACGTCACTGAGCAACGATAGTGCCAACCAGAATGAAAGCAAATGGAAATTTCAGTGACGCAAGCCTCGAACGGTTGCATCATTTACTCCGAAAAAGTTGCGTGATGAGCCTGAGTGACGCTGCTGATCTGGAATCGCCCCTGAGTGTAGGTGTAATGGCGCTAGGCCATTATATGCGAAAAATCGGCAAAGTCCAAGGGTACTTCCCCGGCGGAAAGCACCCTATGACAACGGGAAGCAAGATGACGCCGCGTAACACGCAGAGGGACGAACGCCGAAACATACAAGCACCTAAGTCTGAAATGACTAGGGAAGCGCTTCCTTGGTCAAATCGGTTAAGCGTTGCTTTAATTTGGCCTTAGATACTCCCTGAGAATCATGAGGGTGCGATTCTCAACCGCAAGTGGAACCACCGGGCAGTTCCACTTCATAGGTATGCAAGTTAGTGTGCTGCACCTGCAGCCTTTCTGAATAGCCATGATCATCTCTTGTTGAAACGCTAAGCTGCTTAAATTGCCAAGTGTGACGATTGCGACGTTTGTGGCACAAACAGTCCCATTTAGCAAGTAAAAGGTCAGCCGCGAGTCGGAGTCGTTAAAATTTCCTACGACTCCGACTCCTCAGGTTCAAAATCCTTCCGACTCCGACTCCTCGACTCCGCAGCCCTGCTCGTCAGAACTAGCAAATTTCCTCTCGAACGTTAGCAAACGTGCTCAATTCTTGTGTTAGTGCTGTACTGCATATCTGCGCTCTACCACGATCGTAACACGGTTGACTGGACACGATGACGTCATAAAATCACTGCTCTGAGAGGCCCCGCGCCTAGGTCTTGCATTGGGCTCCCCACCAAGGTCTTGCATTGGGCTCCCCGCCTAGGTCTTGCATTGGGTCCTGCATCTGCTAGGGCCGGCCCTGATCGAATGCCACTAGCTGATACCCAGTTGCAAAATCTAACCAAGTTCACCAAGGTTTGCAAAGAGAGAGCAATTACGAACTTTTGACGTTTTAAGGCGTTGCTTGTGCCTCCAACAATAAACGCGGGCATGTGGTTTGACTCACGGTTGCGTCACAGTGCTTTCAGATAGCCAGTGTTGCGAACTTTCCAACTTCGTTTTCATTCTATAGTTGAGTCACAATGGACAGGAATCCAGTATTCACAGTGCGTGTAACTACACATGCCTTTGGAGCAGCGACAAACCTTAACAATATGTTGTTATCAGGGGCGTAACGAGGCGGCAAAGGGGGTGCAATTCTGCAGGCGCCGAGCAGACATGGGGTAATCGTAATCTATTACAGTTTTTTGAGTAATCGTAATCGATTGAACTGACCATAAATGAAATGTAATCGTAATCGCAATCGATTACATTGCCAATTTAATCGTAATCGACGATTACTTTCGCGATAAACTTGGAAATCTCCACCCTACATCACTGTGCGATGAACCGCTGTTGTGGTGGCTAGGGTTCCTCCTTTATCATCTTTTGTTATGGTCAGGGGCGCAGCCAGGATTTTTCTAAGGGGGGGGCGGAAGCTATGGAAGCAAAAGCCTTGAAAAA
>JGI24159J19872_10000234_pt1 | contig 42985 bp, 27 predicted proteins | sample Ectturendosymbi4_FD_19872 | JGI IMG/M metagenome (IMG submission 19872) | reverse complement strand
TTTTTTTTGTTTGTTGTGTGACCAAAGGTTTTTGCTCGTTTTTGCGTGCTATTTGATTTTGTGCTTGCATATTTTCTGTTTCTATCCATTTTAGTGGTTTCGTTTATTTGTTCTTTATTCTTCATGTCTCCATGTTTTTGAAATGTTTTAGTTGACTGCTATACACTAGTGTCAGTGTCGATGTGCATATACTCGTACATAGGCACTGCCAGTAACTTTTATGTGTTTCAGATTAGGTTTACGATTGGTAAGTGTGTTCTGATTAGCTACAAACCAGCAAAACACCTGGATGATCAGGACTCTTTGCAGAGCGTCGGTGTTGAACTCTGGCCTACGAGGTTTCACGGTTTCCATCTGCATAGTGTTGTGGTCTACTTAGGTAGCTGGAAAGATGTGGTATTTGTTGCTTCATATCGTAGTTACTTTTTGTTTTCTCTCAATATTATGAAGTGTTTTAACGCAGTTTTGCTATGCACCTACCTGAAAGTTTCGGGATGGTTTTACTTTCGCTACTTCGGCTTTTATTGTCCGAGACCAGTCGCAACCGTCCATAAACCCACTGTGTGGATATGTCAATTTATTCTCGCAAGTATAATACCAGTTACGTATCTTGTAGCGCAGAGCTCTCCAAACTTTTTTGTCAGAGGGCCACATAAGCTATTACACAACAGTTCGAGGCCCGAAAACCTTACGTAATGTGACTGTCTCGGAACATACAATCAACAAGCTTTTTTTTGTAAATGTATCACTTTTTCATTATTGACCAAATGTCATTGCGGCCGGGTGAAACGGAGTTGCGGGCCGGTTTTGGCCCGCGGGCCGTATTTTTGAGACCCCTGCTGTAGCCTAATCGTATTATTATTTTGTTAGTTACGTCACACTTGGTAGTTTGTTTTGATTCGTTTGTTCCTACAGTGGCCGCTTCCCATGTAAGGCGGGCAGCTGGTGTTGAACTCGTTCAACTGAAATTTTCTTAGCTGGAAGCATTAATGTTTGTGGGTTTGTTTAATTCCATTTTATACTTCATGTACTAACGGAGCTGATGGTGCCTGCTCAGTAGACGAAATGTATGCTCGATAATAATCATCGCAGTGTCTGATTCATTGCTGTGGAAAGATTCCTTTCGGTGGATACCAAGCATACTTTTTTACTAAAGATGTAAAAACTTTCCATTGAGCTCTTAAACTCCTGTCTGAAATTTTTGACATTGCATTAGTTTGCAAGTTAATTTCACGTTGGTGACCTAGTAGAAAATGCTGTGCAATCAGTAATCGTATGCTTGAAAGTTAAATTTATATATGCTAAAATTCATTACTGCGTAAGCTTTGAGCGTTTCTGTGAATTTGGAACAAAATCAGAGGTACACAACCAAGTAAAAGACTTCCAGTCACGTTTGGAAATGAAAATCTTGATTCCGGTGAATCCCTAATTTTGCTGAAGGACTAAAATACCAGATGGAAAACGAAGCGTTTGGGATATCTGGGATCCAGGTCGACCTCGTAGCTGGAGAAAGACCGTGCGGTTCGCTGTTTTCTTTCAATGTTTAATAAAAAGGTGCGAAGTTGAAACCGATGGACGAAGCGAAAAGCAATATTCGTCCTCGTTTTAACTGTAACTCACGCAATGCAAGTCAACAATGAAGCAGTTGACGACTCCGGCACTCAAACTGCGATAGACGCAGGAATACGATTGCCGCTCGAGCACCGAAATGACCCCAGACGAATACACAATGCTGCAACAGCTGGCTTAGGAAACGCCGGGCAAACCTGATACAATAAGCAGCCGGGAAACCAACGTCTACTGCGATCGCGTCGGCGCCAATTATCGATAGTTCGACACAAAAGCAACGACCGGTTCGTGCCTGTGTTTTCCCAGTCGTGCTAACGCGCTATCCTAGCCCTATTGTGTGGAGCCGACCCTTCTTTGCGCACAGCTGGTGGATCAATTATGATTATTTACTGTGGGTGTTTGGATAACAACATAGCGATTTTTCAACATCGTTTTCTCACCAGAACAGGCACCTCACCAGCTAGACAAACAGGTCTACAGGTCCTTGCAGTCTTTAGATACGGTCTTTGCTGTTATTTTCTTACACTTTTCAAACATTGCATCTACTAGTAACTCTAACACTATTTCAGTTGTGAATAATATTTCAGCTCTAAGTATGCGTAGAGTTACGTGAAATTGATTTCTATAAAAAAAATCTGCTGATTGATTTGACTACATCGCCCTTGGGGTGACTGATGACTAGTTACTTCGTGTTTTTTCATTATATGTGTCTTTCGCGGGTACAAGGACGATCGCAACACCAGCCGCGCAACCAGCCCGAAATTTTGGGAGGTGCCGTACATTTTGACTTGAAGCTAGCAACAGTTTGGGACACCGCCCTCAAAGGACAAAAAGACAAGATATGCTAGATATTTTTTTGGGGAATGACCCCGCACCCCCCTGGCTACGTCTATGCGGAGCAAGCAACGCAACCAGCGAAGAATAACGGCAAGATGCCTCGCTGCTGGCAAGTAATTTAAGCTAGAGTTTTTAATGTTTTGAGGGCGATAGATATCGACTGTAATTGACAAACGTTGCGCACTGTCATCAATATCACTGACCATGAAAACATACGATGTAAAAAAAAGAATAACGTTCTGAAAATGATCGCCTAGTCACAGGATAAATGTAGAGTAATTGTTTCACAGGATGTGCGTGTTCGATATCACCAAACATGCACAAGTGACTAGCCCTCGAGTTCAACAGCAGAACAAACAAAACCAGAAAACAAAACCGCGCAGCTCTGCGACATGATCAAAATCCGGAGCGAAATCTACTTTCTGCATAAAAAGCGTCACCGAGATGTTTCCTGAAAGTGGAGCTATGCTTTAAACAAAAATCGTCGTGCAAAGCCACTTAAATCGCAGTGTTTTCCTAAACCTTCCAAAGCGAATGCAAACGTCCTAAGCAAAAAACATTTTCTTTTCATTATGTTTTCACAGTTCCGCACCCACACAACCTCGTTGAGGCAACCAGGGGATCAGTGCAATCTTTAGTTATTTCTGAAGAAAAAATTGGTAAGTTCGCTTTCTCGCGTTTCAGCAAACTGACGGAACAAATTACAGGGGCGCGAACAAGCGGTCGATGAACAAACCGAAAGAAAAAGAGACGGCGGCGTCCGAGCCGGGAAAACACGTTTTGCGTACCTGAATGAACTCCGAGGACGACGTGAGCCTCGCCATGTAGAGCTCTTCTCACTGGACAGCGCGATTGTCGAGTGCCGCTCCCGTGTCGCCGACGAGCACACGCTTGTTGGGGTCGACGGTGTAAGCATCTCTGTCTCTGTTTCATAAACCGTGAATCACAATGAGTCACCGCTTATCTTCATTTCACATTCGCGTTAGAAGCGCACCCTGCGCGATCGCTCCTGTGCGCCGCAGAGCGCGGCAACGACAGCGGAAAGCCGGTTGAACATTGAACAATGCATGTTGCTCGCAGGACGACCACAGTCGTTGAAAAGATAGGCTGGTGTGGGATGTTTGACGCCAGTCACCTTGCATCACAGTGAACCAAGAATTGCTATTGAAGAAAAAAACTAATGGACGCAAACTATGCGGGGCACGCTGTAAACCAGCGATTCCCAGCATGGGGCGCACGCCCCGACCGTGGTATAAATTTACGTCAAAGGGGTTGGTAAAAGAACGACCTGTACTCGTAGTTTTTTAGTGAGCGGTAAAAATGTTGGCAGGAAGAAATGCACAATTTTGCCTGGGGAAAACATCACAGGATAAAATTTCCATTGAAGTTTCCAACATTTTTTCCAATGACTTCACCAACCGGATTCGATTTTTTGGGTCTGTTTGAATAAAATAGTAGCCGCGTTAACATTCTTCTAATTGCAGTGGCTTTCGGTACTTGGTGATGTGAGAACGTGTACTTCGCATGCGCCGCCAGCTCTAAGGCGATGCAACTGTATTGGGCCCCACGCCACTCTGTTGGGACAGGCTGTTCATTAAGTAGAAATTAACATTTGAAGCAAGATAATTTGTATGTGCGAAGGGGAACATCACGACTTTGAGACGGGTATGTGGGGCATGTTTAAAAAAGGTTAGGAAACACTGCTGTAAACAAACAAAAGGAGCAACAGGTTCTAATGTCTTGTGTAGCACGCCTACATCTTATTGCCGTCCGTTTCGCACGCTCAGCTATCGTTTGCTTTTCGATGCAAACTTCCTCTGCTTTGTTATGGCCGAATGATTCCCGCTTTGTAATTGCGAAGAGTCAAAAAACATTGCAAGAAAATGGCATAAACTTTCCGTTAGTTATGTTTTTCCACTTTTTCAAGTGGATTATGATGTCATATATTTGTGAAGTCGCGGATTTCGTAAGCCGGAAAAATTACGCAATTCAGCGTCTGTGGTTGCCGGTTAAAACTGCTGGGACAGCATCAGTGGCTGTTCAAGCAGCAATTGTTACCAACAAAAACGTGGAACGCCTGAAGGAAAGCACAAAAAGTTCAGCCTGTATTTTATTAGTAAAATCCGGGTTGAAAACATGAAAGAAGCAGGACGATCACAATTTCGAAACTATATTGATAAAAATTGAACTCAAACGCCCTTTGAAAACGGTTCGATCTCACACCAACAACACGTCAATCAACCTTATTTATAGGACAAAGCAACGGCTAATCGCATTTCCGATAGAAGTGAGTTGCATAAACTTCAGAAGTTCGTTGACGAATTCGATCCCTCTTTTAATACAAAAACAAAGCTTCGGTGCTGAACCTTAGGAAATGTGTTTATGAATGCGCGGCCAGCGTTTAATCAAGAAAACTTTCAACGAGTAGTTCTGGTCTGCTACTTATTTTGCCAATATTATTGCAAACCACTGGAGAGCAGTCTGTAACTTTTAAGGCCAATGCGCAGATACCTGTTAACGCAGAGAAAACCAAAATGTTTTGCAACAAGGTGCATGAGATATCGTGAAACGCCCGAAATGCAGCTGACTGGGTGATTGCGCCTGTCCATACCCTGTGTTTAGACGGGTGAGAAGAGGTCGTTTTCCGTTAAACAACGCGCGAGATTGTCTCGCCGTTGCTTTCCATGGATCAGATAACGGCAGCAAATACACCGCGGCGTTACCTACCCGGCGAGATCAACATGTGGGACACGTCGCCTAAGCTTATTGCTGACACTGTGGTCAACACAATGCGTCGAAACCGCGGAGCAACCTCAGTTCACACTGTTGCGACGCACGATCGGTGACGTTCTGGTGTCAACAAGCTACGGCGAGATGATATAAAACGACACGAACCTACTTTCTGCGAAAACATTCAGCCAATGCTTTGTTGACAGTGCTGCGAGCAAGCAGCCGAGAGGTCATCTGCGGTTTCAGACTTTCGAGAGCTCGGCAAATATTCATCTAATTAGTGCTAAGGTTGGCCGGCGCAGCCACCTGAAAACAACACATTCCGCTAAAAAAAAAAAATTCGCGCATAAGAAAATCTGCTGCTGCTTCGCGGCACACAAGTGAAAAAAGCTCTCAGCGCGTTGAGTACCGATGCTTTGTGCGCAATGGCTGTCACCTAAAAGCTCCTGGGAAGAGCAATATGATCGATTAAATGGCGGGACTCGGCGTCGTTGAGATAAAAAACAACCTCGGCTATGACGTCTGAATCCGCTCGGCAATCGCTGCTTGCGGTGGTTTATTAGGTTCCGGATTGAATCTACGGTCGGTATATATGCTGCGGCGGTGTGCACGAATTCGAGCGTGTAATCTGGCTAATGTAGGCAGGACCGGAGTGAGCAGCCCAACAAACAAGCCACCATTGTCAACGTTGCCATTTCGCGCCGCACAACAGACCGGCATTCGTGTTTATCTCTGAATGCTGCAAACCAGCTGCAGCAAATATCGGCAGCAATTGTCACATTTGCTGACAGTAAATTGAAACGTTGCCGACTGTAAATCGCAAAGGATACCACAAAAAAGAAAATTCGAGTGACAACCGCATTTTTAATTTGCAGTTAAACAACTCATGTCAAATTATACCTACATTTGCCTCAACGCCCATAGATCATTTAAGAACCGGAAAAAGATATTCGTTTGATATATGAATGTGAAAGATAACTGGCAACATTTTTGCAGACTTGTTGGATGAGTAGTATCGCATTGACAACGGATAGGATTACTGCACACAGGAATGAACAAATAGTGTTGTTATATACCTACATAAATTTTGAAGAACTCACTTTCTCCCGCTACGGGAAATTTTAAAGAACACACTTTTTACTCATGAAAAAGTGCCAGTTACAGAGCAATTACAGCACGAGTCTCGCTGATGTAGACACCCCCACATCTGCATTCGTTTTTTTTTCATTCGCAAAAGCGGCGGCATAATTCTACTGTCAAGGGACTGCCTGGCATAGTGCCGTAATAGCTTTGCCCTGTCGACGAACCAAACGCTGTTCGGGTAAAAATCCGACGGAGGGAAATGCCGCGCCATCATTCCTCATTTCCAAGCACGTATTTGTCAATCAATCTGAATAAGTGACATGAGCTGTAACGAAATTTTAATATTCATGAATGCCTACCGATAGCCTTATGCATGACTACTCCATTGCAAGCAAAATTACAAGGGAACACTCGCAACTATTTGCGAAAGTCTGATTGGTGTCAGTTACTTTGAGGCAAGCGCCGCTAATCCAAAAAATGAAGTTTATCACATTCGCGCAATCTTCAGCAAACTCAAACAATGTGGTTACAGCGTTGACCACCGGGTTTACTGGTTTAACGGCACCGATATTTGCAAGTAAATGATACACTGGGATGCATCATATCATAGAGAATGAAGGCATCGGATTTCAAGTTCACAAAAACACCGAAAAATGTTTAAGTTTAAGGTATATTCGCTATCACTTTTGGGTAGCATCAGCGCCGGCCATTTCTAAGACAACCAAAGCGGTAAGAACACGCTAATGTAATTAACCAGAAAAGCAACGCATCATCAGCAGGTATCAACCAGGAATGACACTAGATCACTTTTCAACAAAGATTACTTCGAATTTTTACAGTTGCGTGAAAAATTGCCATCCAATTACAATTGCCTTATAACAGCATGAAGCAGAGCAGCATGGCACAAATAAGACCAAGAAACCAACACCACCAATGTTTACACCTGTGTAGCAGTGGCAGAAATGCGCAATCTTTCATACGAAATTCCACCACGAACCAATTTTGCTGCAACTTTCGGATAGTATAAAGAACGTGCTTGTAACCGTAAGAGCTTGGTCGTGGTAGCAGGAATTGCAATGAGTTGTTCTGTGGTACGAAAGCCGCTATGCATAGTGAAATAGATTCATTCACCAATCAAAGCTACATTGATTACATTGCAAACGTATTATTTGTGGATTCTGTCATATCTTTGCCAATGGGAGGGAGAAATTGAACAATGTTTCAACAAGCATACTTGAAAGCAATAAGGACTGTAAGAAATTGAACTTCAAAGCGATTGAATATACGATTCCTTTTAGAAGACTTCAATGCGCACGTTGGGAACGATGCTACGGTATGGAAGGGTGTGACTGACCAACATGGTGATGCTGATGTAAATGATTACGAAAGACTCCTGCTGTAATAACGCACAGCACCTACTGAACACTTTCTTCCAAGATTTGCACAAGTGCACCTCTGGTGCAGAGATTACTTGGGTCCACGGTCACTCAATAATTTCTGCATTGTTTCAGCTAACTTGTCCCAATCAGTGTTGGACTTCTGTGTCAGAAGGGGTGGTCTGCATCTTACGTCTTGAAAAACCAACAGAGTCTGCACGAACGTGCAGGACCAGGAGATCCTACCGAAAAAAGTGTCAGGGCGTGGTGGAAAACGATGTAAAAGACATCGTATCGCCCTTGTTCCCAGAGTTCCAGGAATGTACGGCGGACGCACAGATGGAGTGGCAGCTGTAGCTTCATCCGCTGCTTGGTTATGCGAATGGAAGCAACTCGATGTAGCGAATAATGACAAAAAAGCAACCCCGCGGTGGAAACGCTATTGGAGTAAAGAAAGTAGCCCACAAGGTCTGGCTTCAGAACAAAGCCAAAACTTCTTTGTATGTGCGGTTCGCTGAGGCGCTAAAGATCACAGCTCAAGTGGTAAAAAAGTCCAAAATACAATTGTAGAACTTCGGGCGTAAATTAGATTCTAATATACTGGCAAACATACAAAGTACTCTGGCAAACCATCCGGCCACTCCGCAGCAAAGATCTAACATTATTAGATGCATCACAGATCGAAATGGTGTCTTCTTCAGCAATGAGGATATCCTTCGCAGATGGTGAGAGCTTCAAAGATCGATTGAACCCAGTTACTCTTATATCATCAGACACAGGAGGTGCATTTAGGGGAGGAAAATACGAATGAAGTTTTCCTTGCTGTCAAAACACTGACTGAAGGCTGAGAAGACTGCAGGTTGTGATGAAATCCGATCTGAAATGCCCACAGCTTTGAACAGAGGCCAGAGGAGTTCATTTGCCGGCTCATGTGTGCCATGTGGCCAGGCGATTTGGAAGGGCACTAAAAGATTGAAAAATTGTGGTGATCCTCCCCATACACAAGGTGGAAGGCAAGAGGGAACGCACTAACTACCGAGGTATCCACCTCCTATTCCTCCATGGAAAAGTGTGTGTCAAGTGTCTTGAAGAAGCTGTCGCGAAATAATTGAACCAAAGCTGTTGCGAAAGACGCCCATTGAGGCGACACCACAACGCAGGCTCGCTAGGCTTTTTTAATAAAAAATGAGGCCAACATCTGCAGAACAAAAAGCATGACAGTAACGCATATCATACAAACACCAGAGCAGAATAGTCTAAAAAGACACGCCCGACAAAGAACGGTGGCAGCAATGAACGCCTTTACGATAAAGGCGAGACACGACACACAACGCGTACACCTAGTTGAATTTATTCGTTACAAGGATATACCCAGTGTGGTTTTCGTCTTGGCCGTAGCATACTAAGCAAATTTTCACTCTCCGCCAAATTCCCTCGGGAAAAGCTTTGCGGAGCGTTACAGGAATACGGAGTCAACGACCGCCTGTTACTGGTCGCCAGGTCACTGTATTCCTGCTCGGAAGTCAATGTCGGCGGAGTAAAATCACGACCGTTCACTGTGGGTGTTGGACCCCTACAAGAGTGTCACTGTTAGAAGCCGCCGAATCAATCGTTTGCTTTTTGCGGAGGATTTGGTCCTGCTTGCATTTTCTGAGCAGAGTCTTCGACATGCACTTGATTGATTTTCAACTGCGTGCGATCAAGCGGGAAGGAAAAATAACACCAAAAAGACCGAGGTATTGTTTCTCTCCAGAAACCCAAGCCAGTGTACGCTGCAAGGAAGCGGCAGATAACTGCAGCAGGTCAAGAAGTTCAAGTACCTTAGGGTGGTATTTACGAGTGACGGAAGATGGAGCAAGGAGATTGATACAAGTATTGAAAAAGCAAACGTAGTTCTGCGTGAGCTTTATCGCTCTGTGGTCACAAACCGGGGTTTTCAAACACCGCAAAGCTATCAGTTTAAAATCCGTCTTTGCTCCGATCCTCACTTAAGGTCATGGATCTTGGGTAATGACTTAAATAGTGCAATCTCAAGTACAAGTGGCAGATATGGGAGTTTTGCGAAGAGTTCACGTGAAATTTGGAGACAAAGTGCGCAGCTGTGAAATTCATTAAGCCCTGAATGTGAGCCACTTCTCTTCGAATAGAGATCTTCGCTACGATTATTCGGCCACGTGATCAGAATGTCCCAGGAAGGACCGGTGAGGCAAGTCCTGTGACGGTGTAATTACGTCCGGTGACGTGATTACACCTCCGACCTTGCTTGGTCCCGTTTCAGTGTGGAGTCAGCAGAATTCAGAGGTTGCTGAAAGTGAAGTAGTTCGTGTCCTCGTATGACTGCTGCCTTCGCGACCCTCCCAGAGGAAAAATGGGTGCGAAAATGAATGAACTACATTCCGGGGAAGGTAACGACTACGACATGTATTTATCAAATGTGCATGAGAAGACAAACGGCTCGCGATCATTCAGCGATGCACTCGATGTCAGTCCGCCCGCTCATATCGAACAACGCATCACGCAGTATGACTGATGGCTATTATAATTTACAGCGCTTCAGCATGGAACGAGCGAGCATACTTAAGCAAAATCATTGTGTGCTGTACAACACAAGCCCAAGTTCAGTGGAAGGATACTACAAAAAAGAAAATTAAATTCAAATAAAGTTATGTCTTTAATAAAATTATGTCTCGCATTCAAATAAAGTTATGTTTCGCAAAAGAGTCTTCGAAACTCATCCAACTGTTTTACAGGCACAACCCAGTCTTGCACAACTGCCTGACCGCAAATGACGTCAGAAAAAACTTCAGGTTTACACGATGGAGTTGTGAACTTAGACAACCAGGGCAAATATGTGTGGTAGGAGGGTTTCGTAGCTACCATAGCTATCTATGGACCAGAAGACTGCATGGTGTGCGGGATAATTGGTGTAATAGTGACTTGTGGTAGTTTGAAATATGTGGGATGTATTACGTTGCAATGACAAACACACATTTCGTCATCGTCCTTCACGTTTTGTGGAGGAGCGTGGTTGTTGCAGTATCGCAGCGCATTCGCGAGTTGCTGCCCAAGTACCGCATTTTCATCACACTTTTGACGTGGACTGATTTTTGTGACGCATGTGACGTAGGGAGACTGAAACGTTCTGTTGGGCGCCTTTTTCTCGGACTGCGTCAACATACACGCACAGTTGACTTCTATGCTGCAGCGACGATTCGATCGTACGACTATAACCTCAGGTGACTCTGAAATGTTGATAAAATTTGCTTTAGGTAAAATTAAGAAGTGATATTGCACACTACAGTGTAGAAAGACACAACAAGCAACATAATTGAATATGCGCTTCTGATTCAAGTTTAATTGGTCCCACGAAGGCGACACAAGTGAGTCTATTTGCAGATAGATTCACTATGTCGCCTTTGTGGAGACTAGTCATTTGGACACAGATATGTGCAAGTTTGAATCATCGCAAAGTAAACAAAACGGAGCCCACTCGGCTGATTCGTCGAAAGCTTGCAGCAAACCTAGGGCTTTGTGTGCTTTTGACTCGAACCGATTACCTGTTTTGCAAAATTATTGCTGCGATGACGCAATCTATCGTTCGATCTGGTAGTTGTTCCGCAAATGACATCATGGAGACTTGATGAATGGACACCTGCAGAAGATAATATATCACATCACAAACTTCAAACACGACGAAAAGCTTCTATGTGAAAACAAATAACCAAACATCGCACGTGGTCTGAGCAAACCAGAAGCGTGGCACGCGTTGAAGACGTGACAATCACGTCCTCAGCACGCGCGCCAGGGAAAGTGGGACTCGTTGCGGTCTGTGGAGAAAGGTCGAAGCCCAACAACGAAGATGTCGTAGCAAATAGCGGGTACATGTAGGTGGTGAGTGTGGTCATGGATAAATTTCGGCTGGAAATCACTGAACACAAAGGTAACTATGCCGGCTGTGTTGGTCGTCATTACTCATGTTCAACCACTAGCAGACAAAGACAGCGAAATATGATTCGCCTGTTACAGACGTAACATTAGACACTGAACGCGTCACAGTTCAAAGTCCGCATGCTTGATTTTAAAACTGGGTCCCTGCACCCAGTGCTGTCTCGTAGTTATGGGCTGGGCAATGTTGCAAGGTTCATGGCTACGTAAACTATTGTGGGTTATTCGTAAAACTACTGTACGCTAGCCCCCAAAGTGTGGTCTTCAATAAAATACTGTTGGTGAGTTGGTATAAGCAACAGACCATGCACGTAATATGGGGCACCAACTTTTCATTCCCCTCCACTGTAAAAAATGGGGTAAGGCAAGAGTTCTTTAGTCCATATTTATTTGCTGTTTACCTTGATGAATTCTAAGACCAGCTGCGTTCAGCCAGGGTGGGATGCACTGTGGGAAATGGTTGTGAATCATCTGCTGTTTACTGATGATGCATGTGTGTTCAGCCTCTGTGTTAATCGACTCCACCGTCTTCTGAATATTTGTGGTGACTATGCTGCTGAACACGAAATCGCTTTTAATTGCAAGAAAGCAAATGGTGTTCTTTTTTCCTCAAAAAGTATAAACAACCTGCTCCATGAAATGTTTTTCTGAATGTTGTAAGGGTAAAATTTTCTGACCAAGTGAAATACTGTACCTTGATGCGTGGCTAAATGCCTCACTGAAGCATGATGATGATATTCAGAGACAAGTGAAATCACTGTACTGTGCAGCAAACACGCTCAGAGGCACATTCGATCAGTGCTCACCTGCAGCAAAAACACTTTATTCCGTGCCTATTGCATGCCAATTGTGGAGCAAATACGAAAGGGCTAGTTTGAAGCTCTTATGTGTTGCCTACCGAATTATGCATCACATACCAGAAACGTAAGCGTTCGCCCACACCAAGGTAATTGGCATGCAATAGGCACGGAATGACCCAATGTGTCATGACCTTTGATGCCTTCTTTAGAAACACTTTGTATCGCTTTTTACAACGTTGCGCATCTTCATCTAACTTCTTATTCCGATCGCTTCAAATAACTGATGCTTTTGCAAATATTCATTTTCTTCTTATTTAACGCTGCTGTTTGACGGCGACCAACTGAAGTAGTTGTTGGTGCGTTGTTTCGGTGTATGCATCTCATCAGTTTTGCTCTTGCGTAGCAACCAAAACCTTCCGTGTGCTTCGAGGTGCCCAAGGCTTTCTGTATTTTTTTGTGGTTCCTCTATCACCTTCAACATGTAGACAATGTGTGCAAGCCAAACATGTTAAAATGTGAATATACATAACTGGTAAAACACCAGCCGTCAAATCCTGCTTAAAACTGATCAAAAACAATTGGTTTTTGTGTGCTTACAACTACTCTGCAATGCGCTATGACTAAACATCTTTGTGCTCTTGTGTTACTCGATTACCCTTGTGATATGGACCCTGCGTCTGCGGTAATCCACAAAATAAAAAAATACCAGAGTGTATTAAGTCTTCTGCCGCCTTTACTTTCAAATGGCAACTTAAGAAACACCTCTTACACGAAAAAGATACATAATTAGTATTTTAAGAACATTTCACTTTATCAAGAACAAAATGGTGTTTTTCCTGGTTTCAGTAAATTGCTTTGATTTATTTTTTATGCATCTCTACTTTTTGTTTGTTAGTCTTTCGTGTGCCCTTACCATTTTTGCGCATAAAAATACACTCCATACTTTTTTGTTTGTTGTCTTTGCACCTCATCAATTACTTTTATTTTTTATACTTTGTTTAAACCTTTTTTGACCACACCAAATTGCTTCAATTAAAACTGATCCATTCCTTTGTGTACATAGGCATACTCTTTTCATCTGTTATTTTTCTTCACCATGTTGTGTTCAAACTGTGCTTATTTTATTTCCAACTGCTGTTTTTAACACTTGTCAAAAAGTGATAAACGGGGTTGGTTGACTAGATCAGGGGTGTCCAAATCAGGACCCGCGGAGACATGTTGTCAATGATGAAAAAATAATATATTTACGAAAAATTTATTGATTTGGTAAAATGTAACATATCCCGAAACAATCACATTACGTAAGATGTCCGGCCTTCGGACTGTTGTGTAATAGCTTATGTGGTCCTCGGACAAAAAAGAGACCCCTGGACAAAATGACCGCCATGGCTTTTCACCAATCCTATGTGACACAGTGAAACTCTTTGGTTACATTGGTCAGATTCTTTGCCACTGTGTATTCATTTATTCTAATGTCCGCTGCTAATTGGTTACTTTTTTGCATGATGGCATTTTGTATTATTTCTGTTTATTAGCTGAGTCATATCGAACAAGTAAATCAATAATCCGTGATATGTGGGATATTCATAACTCACAGCTTGTGGGCTATTCGTCACCCACGAGCCTTCATCAGAGTTGAAAAGTAGGAAAACACCGAAAACAACGTAGTCCTGACAAAGAAACGCGCTTTACCCGCAATAGCGTGGAGCTATCAATGTTGGATTTGCGAAATCACAACTTTTGAAGCACCTCTTCCCATCACTTCGTAGCGTCCAAGTGTAGATTAATCGGGTTGACGTCAAATGAAACGGAAAACGCAAGCAAGGGAGGAAATGTTTGCTGCGCAAAGATGGAGAAAACAAATCGTGATTGACGGACTGGTCTCCGCCGCGGTGACGTTGGGGAAAACCACGCGAGGGAGAAAGCCACTATTTTCTGAAACGAGGGGTTGTTCAAGAGTGCACTTAAGCGCGAAAGTATTCTTGACATGAGTGTTGATTAGTAGTTCGCAGGGTCAACTTCGAATACCACCCCAAGTAGCCACTCATTTGCGATACTGTTTTGGCATGTAATTTGTTTCTGAGGTCATAGCGACCCATTCGCATGAAACAGTATGTCAAGCTACGGTTACATGCACCCCGAACACCGGTAGTGGATGGTCAATAAAATTTGTTTCACACCAGTTACCCCTCCTATTTTACATTCTTGGCAGCGCAACTCGATTAGTAGTGGGAGCATCTTAACTTACGCACAAGTTTAATTTAGCTTTATCGTTCCAGGCTGAGGTACATTTCAAAAGCATTAAAGAAATGTTTTTAACGTTGCAATACAACAAACCTCGCAATAGGGCTAAAAAGTTTGTTGACGCTACCTGAAGTTGATGGACATAGAAAAGCACGCAAATCGAGGTTGCCCAGGATTCCAGAAACATCTGCAGCGGAATTGCTTAACAGTTTTTCAAATACTGCTTGGGATAAAATGTCGCAAGTTACTCGCGAAATAGATGAGCACTGACTGAATCTAGATCAAAACCTCAAATAGATATTGTAGACTACAATACGCATGTAAATCGTGGTGATAGACAAGGGTGGACAGAAACAAAGCCAGTATTTATCGGGAACTCGGACTCGAGTACCAAGAAAATGGGTTACAGAAACAAAAACATCTGTTTGGAAAAGTGGTAGACACGGGCTTGGATATGTAACAATTTATTGCCATAACCGATAACAAACTGCAGCAGAAGTTTGCTCGCGAAGCACGGCAGTGAACCTGCGAGTTGCCTACACCTAATAAGTTATGGATCCCTTCCACAAACGTGCAGCATGTTTATAGACTTTACCATGACCTTTAACAGTTCAGGAGAGGAATTTAGCACTACACATTTTCCAAACCGGGTGCAATTTCAGTGGGATCCGTAAATTTATTTCAATGCTGATAAGTAAAAACTAGAGACTTCGTTAACACAAGAGCAGCAGCCCGAGATCAACGTAGATGATTGTTGCACCCCTTTTCGTCTTTTTAATACATCGGCTGTCATGCCACATGTCTATTCGACGCTTGGTTTTAATGTGCACATTATTATCGGTAACATGTTGCGCGAACGTTGTTTTCAGTGGTTACCTCTTGCCGTCAGTTGTAATTTTACGCAAGTCTTCTGATCACTTTATAAGTTGTCAAGTCGTACATAACCTTTTCACAGTGATGGGTATTTTGGTAATTTGTTGGCAATATTTTCCACGTGCTGTGGTCCACCCACTGCCTCTCACTGGTGGTCTTAACCTTGTTTTTCGGCATTTTATCGTTACTGGAGGTCCTAGTTTCGTTTACAGCGTTTTCGATATGACCCGTTTGCTTTTCAGCCTTTTTACGTCACATTCACCTCTCCACATCTTTGGGCTTTGAATTGCTTGTCTTGGCTAAGATTGCTTCATTTCCGATTGAAAATGAAACAATCTGAAACGTTTCGAAATAGACATGAATAGTTTTGTAAAGGCTTGCTGATTTTAATTAATTTTTTAAGTCTGCCCTGATTTTATGCTGCAAACATACATTATTTTCTGCACAAATACACTTTTATCGAAAGTCACTGTCTATCAAAAGGAATTCTTCCACGATTAAATAACACCGGGATCTTCTCTGAGTGCAATATGTTTAGCGTGCTCAGCTGGCATCATCAACTATTATTCAAATTGAGTTTTATCTATAGTTAACAGTCCTAAAAGACCTTAATGCTCGTGGCCACAAACAAATTTTTTCTATAGCCCTCTTATTGCCAACCAATCACTTTGCTGGCCTGGTAATCAATACTGCTAGCAACCGTACCAGCAGAAGGCAACGCACCCTTTGGAAAAAAAGGATTTGGGGGCAGCGTAAAAATAAGTTTTGGCAATTTCCTACCGCAATCTTGTTCTACAGGGTGTCAAAAAAAATTGCAATTTAAAAAATGTATTACAAAATCAGTTGTTACGATATCTTATTCAGTGTTTATTAAAGATTTGTGATCACATTGAAAATTTGAGTTTCAGGTATTCTATTAAATGCGCTATATTAAATCGCTGTTAAATGTAACCCTAAAAATGTATACTATTCCTCAAGAAAAGGCACAGTGCGTATCATCGTTTATTGAGACAAAATCTGATGTGCGACTCAGCGAAACTCCAGAACTAAGTAGGAAAAGACCCACCACCACGTCCTTCAATTCGTGCACGGCACAAGAAATGTATGGAGACAGGGCCGGTGTTAGGTAAACGGAGGAGTGGACAAACAAGAACATCTGAAGACAACATCGATCGTGAACACAGTCCTTTGCTCGTTCTCACAAAAAGTCCATCCGTACTGCTGCCAGACAGCTGGAACTTCCACGTACAACAGTGCGCAAGAACTTGTGACTGTGCGTTTACAAAGTGCAATTGTTGCAGGCATTCGAGCCAAAACGAAGGGAGTTTGCAGTCAACATGCTGGGAACGAATTTTCTGAGGATGAAACATTCCGTCTTGATGTGCTTTCTGCAACTAATGGTGCCCACATAGAGGTGTATTAAATGTGGTGAAAATTTGACAACCACTGTCTGCATTAAAACAAAGCAGTTAACATATCTTATCACCTTGCCACTGTAATAAATTTTTTAAATTGTAAAGAGACCTCATGGACAACCTGATCGTATCGTTAGTACACGGTTGGAATCGTCTGTGGTGCTTGTAAAATACAGACCGCACTGAAACGGACACAAAGCGCTGTGTATGTGGAAACGATACATCCCATTGAAACGGAACGACGTCAAACGAAACGAAACCAAAAACAACCTCCGACCGTAAGTGCGTCACGTGGCCAACGCTCGTCGCACGCTGCAAAAAAAGTGCACTGGCCTGTACAAACAACGCGTTCCTGTTGGGAATAATATACAAGCATACGGTTAGGAAGCGTACCTGAGGTCGGCAACGCCCTGCTAGTTACTTACTATTGCACCCGGCCCAATTGTACTTGCTGCGGCGACAAAGCAAGACAAACGCCTTCTTTGGCATTAAATTACATTATTCCTTTTGCGGTAGTTCTGTTGCACTTACAGTTCTGTATTTATACATCCCGGGTTTCTACAGTATTTCTTTCCCAACCTTACAATGTTACTTCGCAATGTTACTTTACCTCATGACTCCATCTGTGCATATTAGAACGGCTCAGAAAGATGGCTGCGGATTTTGCGAGCGGGCAGTCGCAGGTAGGCATGTACTGCGTGGCCATCGGTGGTGCTAGTGATCGACCAGTTTCCACTGTGGGGCGCCTAGATTCTTAACATTCTGGCACGTACCGATTGAGTGGGTAGGTACGTCCGTCCGTTTGTAAGTCGTTGGTGCTGGGTGCTAGGATTTATTTGTTCGCATTCGCAAATGCTGCCGTCAAGTTGATATAACGCTTTGTTGCAGTGAAATACATTTATTCTGCTTGAGCGGAAAACCGTTCCTAGGTGAGTGTGTCTGCAACTGCTTCATTGTTGCTATAGTTCGAGTGAACGCAGTGGAATTAGTCGACACATCGTGGGGTTTTTAGCTTTGGAGTTGAGAGGGTTGCGCAGTGTTTAGTTCTGAATGTAAACATATGAAGCTTAAACAACGAAGAGAACATGTCGCCTAAAGAAAGGCAAGTTTTTCAACCTTTTTTAAGTCACGGAACAATTTGATTATTTATTTTGTAATCCGTATGTGGAAAATTCAAAGTGGGTATAGAGCTGCTTCTCTAATGAATTTCTTGCCGAACACCGGTTAAAAGTGATGGACTAAAGGCAACACAATCAAGCAACAGCTTACGGAATAACATATTAGAGTCTACAGCCGTTTAACACAAAAATAAATGTTTCACATGGATTTACATTTGCTCTGTATGCACACTCACACCAAATTTCCCAAGTGGAACGAAGCCAGCGAACCCTTTTAGGGTATAGTGCAACTCTGTTGCATGTTGGTCCGCATCATTTCTGCGCAACATTGCGACACATTTTGGTCGGAGAATGTTCAGAACACTGTGAACGCGCCAGAATGTTTAGAACATTTCGGTCGGTTCTGTTTGTCGAAGTTGAAATCACTATTCAAAGTGAAGTCATCACTCCATCTTGCGGAAACGAGGTTTTAGTCAATACGGTAATTCTTCACAGCAGCAGGGAAAACAACCGGTTCTATTCATGTGCCAGATTTATTTACACGATGTGCGCACTCGCAGCGACGTAAGCAGGCCCTTACGCAATTGTTTCCTTTTTGTTGGGGTGTCATCATCCAAACTGACGGTGCGCAACTTTCACAACAGATTCTTCAGTGCTGCAGAGGTATTCAGGCACACGTGTTCATATGATGTTTACAAGACGATGCGGTATCTTGCTTCTCCATGTTTCTTCATAGTACAAGAGTGCGTCTTCGCAAAAGATGAGCGGTACCATCGTATTCACCCAGTGCAAGACGAAAACAACGGTGAGGACAACAACCAGTGCTGAACAAGAAAACCGATGCCCGAACGCAAATTAGTTCATACGGTAAACACCTTAACCCCGTCGACGCCTCACCACATAACGCATTCTAAAGGCAGAAAAAATGGATTGTTTACCCTTGCGGCGATTTTTCCAAGTGAGGAAGCAAAACAACGGCCAACACTCGATTGCTTGTTGCTCTGCGCTGTGTACGCACGGTTTACGAGGTGGAATGCGAGTGCACCGAACAGGACTGCGTGCTTTTTCTCGGAAAAATAACTGCAAACACCGAACCGAAATGAGCGCGTGCCGCTTACAATGCAGTGCAAAATGGAATGAAGTATAAACGACACCACGAATTCCACAGAAAGTAAGAGGCGGCTGTCACATAGCCCGAAGAGAACGATGTTATGGCGCCGTGGCTGGCAGGCACATGACGAGCGGAATGGCACAAATGCGATGGCCAGAGACGATCGGATATCATTCATTCTTACTCAATGGGTCTTACTGCCATACCTTTGCGCTAGACGCACTGCGTGATTTGGCACCACATGGCCAAACACATTAGGGAGTTCAGCTACAGTTTCACCTCTGCCACGAAACAAGTGCCACACGACTTTTGGGCGCCATTTGTAAGAAGGACTGAAATTTACAAGCTTGTGAATGCCGCATGCCCTACAAGCAAGAAAGAACCTTTACAACGCAAATTCCATTACAATACGACCGCTTCAGAAGATTGATGACAAGAGAAATTTTCGCAAAAGATAAGCTGATTCTTTAATACAACACCTGGAATGCTCAGAAAAACGCGTCCAGGGTTAAGAGACCATAGAAAAAAGCAAGCCTTGCAACTCGTTCTTTGACAGCAATGCAAAAACTGTTCTAATACTTTCAAGTAAATACAGCAACAACATGGATGCTTTTGAATTTGAAAGTATTCAAAAAGATATGCTCGGAGCGATAAAAGAAAGCTTAACTGCAAATTTGTATCAAATAATTACCAACCAGTGGTGCTAAATGAAATTTAAAGCATTGCAGGGATAGGAAAAAAAACAAACACGATGATCCAGTGACGTAAAACCCACCTTTTGTCAACTCGCTGTGTTGGAGTCGAACATCCATTCAGCGAGCAAGGTGCAGATGTAGACAAAGAACTCTGTCCCAGGCGGTGAAGCAAATCGTACGGACGATCGGCTGTCAGGATCGCTGACCTGTTACAAACCACGCCTTCGATCAGCTGATGCGAGCCTCAGCAAGCAGTAAAGGCACAGCTGCCAGAGACAATGCCGTGCGAAAAGCCAATGTAAATACACACCTGAGGGTTTATGCACTCAGCACACATTAGCCAAACAACCGAAACAGTAAGCATAAAATCGAAAACGAAGCAGCAACCACCACGGGACAAAACAACATCGGCCATAACTTTGCATTTCGACATTACCAGGAACGATGGTTGATATTTGTCGCAGGTTTACAAAATTGACCGACGATGAAAGCGAATAGCATGCGCGTCGAATTTCTATCGCTTCCTCAGCAGAGACACAGAAATGGATTGCCGTGGGGCAAAAAAATAGGTTATCTGCCCTACACACATGCAATTGCAGCACACTGTGTTTTGCATGGCGCGGCAGCGACTCTGCGTTCGTCGGATTGCGCGGGTTCGTAGCGCCGCAGGTGGTTCAATTGCTGATGGTTCACGGCTGTTATTTATTAAAGCATTTGCGAAGTGCGGACTTCGCTCTTCAGTGTTTAACAGGTCAAGAAAGCAAATGATCTCACCCTAGAGGTCCACAGTCTAATCTGCGCAAGTTCACATTGCAGAGTTACACATTTGCACAAGCGGTACCGCCTTCTTACGCACGAACCAACAGAAGACCAAAAAAGTACACATAAAAGGCAAGTGACTACATCGCAATCTGATAAGTGTGATATTGGTGCCGACAGTACTAATATACTTCGAGTCAATAGCGGGTTTGGTATTCTGTGGAATGAGTAAGACACACATAGCGCAGTAGTCAAAAACAAAACTGCCAAACATTTCTTAACACAGGCCAATTCAAACTGAACAGACACGAAAACGACCAAAGACGCCCTGCAACTCTGCAGGACCAGGAGCACAACTTTATGGTTGGTCGTAACATTGTGGTCTCTCACAATTAGGAAATTCTTCGGAAAAAAGTTCATTATAGCAACAGCAATTACAAAAATGTTTTGTGGTGGATTAGAGAAAAGGCAGACAGACGTCTGGGCCAGGCTTGCGACTTGTTTATGAAAAACTGAAAAGATCCGCCTGCACGTTAAAACCTCTAGGTTTGCTGTAAGCTTTCGAGGAATCAACCGACTGGGCTCTGCTTTCTTCTTTTTGCGATGATTCAAACTTGCACATATCTGTATTCGAGTAAAAAGTCTCCACAAAGGTGACCAATATGCGAGTGTATCGAGCAATTTTTTTTATAAATTAAAAAAAGGGAATAAATTACATTACTGGATCTACGGGTGGCGCTTGTTTAACCTTCAACGCGAGTGGACTTGCACCTCACTACTTGGGCTACACAGAGTTCCAAAATTACTGGACTCCGAAAAAAAGATTTAAAGAAAAAATTCCGTTCTGCAAAACTGGCTGTGAACCTTGTTTTGCGTTTGTAAACTTGTCTGTTAAGTCCTACAGCTCTCCAACTTTTTCACAGCTGGTCGTGGGCAACGAATCCACAGCTTAACTGAACGGAATGCACTTTTGACAAAAATATTGGAAAGAAACCGAACGCATTTTGTTGCACTTGAAACATGGTTTGGAGACTCCGCTTGATAAAGTTGCTTGTAGGAACACCAATTTTACATCTGTTATATGATAACGCTGCGAAGTGCACACCTTTGAGGAAGTTTGACGATTGCGTGAAATATGTCACTACCCAATACCCATGTGTAGACCTATCAGGCTTTCAACTGTGATTCATAAATTGCACAAAGGTTTGCGAAGTCTTTTCATTCATGATATTCATACAAGTGAAGAAATGATGCTGGTCAATAAATGAACTGTTACGCTATTTTGCTAAGACCCACACAAATTTGCACCGCTTTTCTAATTAGCGTTTCTTTCGCTTTTATCACACTACCAATGAGACGAATAGCATGAGTTGGCATGATCATGAGTGACTGTGTGGGGCGAGCGTAACACTTTGCCCCCAAGTACGCTTTGTTACTGACGTGAAACATGATTGCGGGAACTTCCTTATTTCTTCTTAGGTCACCAAACTCCAGGTCCACCATGGCGCATAGGCTTACAACAACCAGTAAGCCAAAATTTTGATGTAAGTGCGTATCAACGCCAAGTAGTTTTGTAGTCAGTTTGTCCATAAACATAAAAAACACACATACACCAACAAAGATGAAAAACCACATGACGCACAAAATCATCGATGGCAATTGCTGTCTTGTTTTGTAAACAAGTGTTAGTGTGTCCGACGGTGGCTGGTGAGATAAGCAAATACCAACAAGCGTGTTGGGTAACATCTACTCAACTAACCATTGTAGATATGACGTTGCTGAATACATAGGCAATAAGACAACTGCGCACAAGCTTCAATGATCAGCATATAAAATTACCACAAAGAAGACGTACAAAAATCACGTGACTGTGGAACCGAAAAATTATGTTCCGCTTATAAATGGAAATTCCATGCCAAGTAACAACAGTGGTTGTTCCTCATGAAGCGCATAATGTTAGATCACACCAACAGTCATTCAAAACAATTGCTTTTACCAGTATCATCAACAAAAAACCTCAAGCTAAACTACAAACTTCTAACGGTTCTTATCGTGGCTAGAGCCCATCTCACCAACCTTGGGACAGTCGTAAACCTGACAATCACAGAGAAAACCCTAATGCGCTACAGTGTGTAACGTTATGTGGGATATTCATACGTCGACTGTTGCTAAAGAGCGACATTAGAAACCAAATTTTAGTTGAAACCGACAGATTAGCCTATGCTAAAAAACATCGGGGTCAAGATTAAAAGAGACTGCCGAAAACAAATGACTGTGGTAATTTTAAGTTAGACTTCGCCAACTGAACTGCAGCTGCCTGAAGTTAACCTTTCGATAAAAATTTGGTGAAAAGCATGTTCATCAGATCTCCGAATTCGGGACTGAGGCAAGTTTTGCCCATAGTATTGAAAATTAGACAACGGATCTCAGTTGTATTTGACGGAAATACGGTTAGCAAGGTGAGTTTGAAAATGATACATTTTCAACATTTGAAAGCTTGCAACATCGGTGAGATGAAACTACTGATTAATATTTTCGATGAATATTTCTCTTTGCGCTTTTGTAGCGCTTATCCCTTCATGATTAGGTTGCAAATCAGAAACGAAGGAAACCGGTTTTAACAAAACAAAGGCCGTCCGTCCGTGCGCGTTGACTCTGCGAAGACGTCAATTAGTTTTGAAAACCCCTGAACGCGCACACAGCACGAACGGCAGTGAGTGGGATCATCCCCGTGCGTCACAACAGTCCTTAGGAGCGATTGACACAATCAAGGATGTCGAGATCATCGCACAATATGTGACAATGATACTCGATACCTATTCAATCAGATTAAAGCACCTGTGCTGTTCATGTTGTCACCAAGATGACGAAAATCGAGTGAGCGAACGGGACTGCGTCGTATGAAATTGGAAAATACAGATTGCGTAGACTGACACCAACTTTTTCTGATTGGCAACAAACGTGCAAACGAGTCTGTTCCCAGCAACAGTCAGACGAACATATTACGCGAAGTGTTCTGAAACAAGCACGAGCCACTAACCGTGTCGGTAAAATAAAATCAACTCAGCTACACGTAGAAGACCACAAGTGCCTGTTTTTAGGCGGTATTCGAAAGGATGGCAGCAATAAGAGGTGATATGAATTCACAAACATGCGACCGTTCGTGAAGTGACCCGTGGTTCCACACAAATAAACTGCATTGACAAATGGCAAACTTGTTTGCAGAGCCACTGCGCTAATCCAGCGTCAACGCTTCAGCGTCGTTCGATGCCAAAACAAGCGCATGATGAAGTGGCTGGTCCATCCTGTGATGCACCGCCAAACGTGCAACAACCGGCTTCACGTCGTGCGGCTTATCGAGTGAAAACTAAGCAGTAGATAATCATTTACGAAAAAATAAGTTGCCACGTTGCAAATACTTACTATAGTGCGGCCAATTGGGCCTATGCATAAGACCAACAAACACTGGAAATATTACCGCCTGATTATATCACTAGACTTTCTTTGATTTATCTTTTCGTTACGTCACGAAAATGTTCGACTTATTTAGTGTTTCTTTCAACACAACTCTGCAGAAAGGCAATACTCCACACAGAACTAGCGCCCAATGTATGATACGGACTCTGCGTGGCGGTCACAAGAAACCGACCAGCAGAACACCCAGCCGGTTAAGTTCTTTCGTGCAATGGAAAACTCGCTTAGATGTATTCAGTTGTTTACTGCAGGTCAGTCATACAGGCAATATGCACAGAAACACGTTTTTGCTTTCTCAAACAGGATCCCAGCAACGTGAATAACTGCAGTGCACTGACAACGTAAACTTGCTGTACTGAGCGGCTTGGAATAAACTGTTCTTTGAAGAACTATTAATTAAACACCTTGTTTTTCGCCAAAAATACATAGAACAAGCTGAAGTAGAACACGCCACGATGTTTTGAAATAGGCCAAAATGCCACCAAAAAAAACTTCTCGTACCTCTTGTTCTCCGTCTAGCGGATAACTTCTAGCAGAAAAACGCGTCGACAAAGCGACGAAATCAAACAGTGTCGGTGTCGATCAGGACCTAAATGACATAGCTGAGGCTTGTGCTTCATCAACAGCCTGTTCGCTTTATTAGCGTTAGTAATGCAAACGGCTTGTTTCTCACAGCCAACCCTAAACACATTTTATATTAAAAAAGGTTTGGTTGAAGTGTGATCTAGGTCAGTGTTTCTCAATTTTTTGTTCCATCGCCCCCTTTTCACTCTCGACACGTGGTTGTCGCCCCCCAAGCCTGATAATGCAAACACAAGGTAGCAAATTTGAAGAATTTCATTTAAACAAAGTATTAAATAGCTGAACCAACCCTTTAAATATCTGAACTAAGCAACTGTATTACGACGCTAATAATGCGTTCAGAATTCTTGTGAAAATAATGCACACTGTAACCGCGCACAAACCATCCAGAGTTAAAATTTAACGGATAAATCGCTTTAGCAACAACCTCCAACGATTATCATAGTAAATTAAATTTGCAAGAAACTAACAAGTCGTAGTAGCAGACTAATCAAGTTAACTCAATGATCGATTAGTGGTTGAGCGTTTTCACCCCCTATCGCCTTTTTTCGACCCCTTGCCCCTCACTATCGCTCCCAAGGGGGCGGTTCCGCCCACTTTGAGAACCACTGATCTAGGTGGTGATGATGGTTGCTCTGCTTGACTGCACCGTGTATCTGAGCAAAGGAATGATGCATGCGGCCTTGCAGTGCTTCTACGCACTGATGTGAAAACATTCTGCTTCAGGCATTCCGCAACACGCATTGAAAGTACCAGATTTGACAGGCCAATGTGAGTTAAGATATCGCTCAGGCATTGTGAGCTGTACTCCACATTTTCATGTGCAATTTACCAAGCGTGATATCAAGCATGTGAAGCAAGCCGTGCTAATTGCACACATTTCTCTACAATCCTTGGTACAAACGCATAAACGCATTACACTGAGACCGCTAAAACATGGTATAGTATAATTAATTGCAGAGCCTACTGCTACAGCTGCAAACCTGCTGTGCAGCTCGCAATTCCGCGTAAGCGTGTTGACTGTTACACCAGGAAATCAGGAGTTTTAGTAGCACGCGCAATTGCCTCCTAGTGTGCTGGTTCGATCTTCAAAAAGGAAATGCGCGCTCATCTGCCAGGTCACGTGCTGAGTGGCGTGGTCTCAGCGTCGAGTCAAAGAAAAGGTCACAAAACACGAGTTCGCAAGAACTGGATGTAAAGGGGTCAACACACAACAGCTGGAATCCCAAAACAAATCTGCACAAAAGGCCGGTGTTTCAACATCGTAGCAATCGTATTCCTAGTTTTAAGAACTAGCGTAGTTAAGTCTTTGCACCGGTCGCGAAATGCGATCCGCACTTGCATTGTCTTGCCAACAAATGCAGCATTCACAACGAAAGTCGCTGCGTGTTCCCAGCAAAAGTAAACGAAGGTGGGCGCCCCTGATCACTAGTGACACTCGAAAGCGGGTACTATACAGTATGTTAACTTACAGAAAGAACTTAACTCAATCCGTGTCGAAAAAATGCGAGGCCTTATGAGTCATTTACTAGACCAGGTGTATTTCTTGAAATGCTAACTAGATAATTCGCTATTTTAAGAAAAGGTATACAATTCTTACTACTTTTCGACTACTTTCTGCAAATCAATGCTTTGCGCCCCTACATTAACAATGTCAGTTTAACACCATATGACTATCAGATCAACACGTGGAAATGAAGTCTGAAGCTAAGACATGTATTCGCCAATGGCAAATGTGATGATGAACTTTTTGTCACTTACGATTACTTTTCGCTGGAAGTTGAATGACATACTTTTACCAAATGTATGAGCTGGACGTAACGCTTTTGCGAATCCCACAATAAGACTCGGTTTATGGCATCGAGCAACTTCCAAATATGAACGAGTTCGTTGTGTCGGGGTCGAAACACTGTAAAAATGCGACGCGCTTCATAGTAAAGGTGTTTTTCAAGCCTTTGAGTTGCCGGTCATATAGGATCTCATTTTTTCGCAATCACGCTGCTAGTCGGATCAAATCGTTGCAGATCAATCGTAAATACTTTGTTACGTGGATAAACGTTATCTGTTTCCTTGGCGTTTCCATTTCAAATTATGTCAATAAAGCGGTAACATATTTTGTTCATATATTTTTGCCAGTTATTCAGAGCAAAGCAATCGCGATCAAGTTACCAAGCGTGACGTAAGACCAACCTCTTTCACAGAAATTTTGCACAACCCTAATACCAATTTCAGTCTCCGGATTTACAAACCGTTAAAGCGAAATCAAGTTTCAAACCCTAAGAATTTGAGTTACACGATATTTTCAAATCTGCCATATCCAGATATAACACACCATGACATGCTTTGCATACAAACTACATACACCAGGCATGGACAAACAACGACAAGATAAGCTCTTTTTAAGTCAGCCCCACTGAACTTGTCCGAACTACATTTATAAAGCCATCACATTCTTCACTTATTAATATTAGTTTACATGAACAAACAGCCACTTGCTCCAGGTCCGGTCCACTGTCTAATTCTAGAATCCCATGCGACCGCCAGTCACATAGTTCGCCCAAATCTGACATGGACAGATCAAATCTATGCAAGACGATTTTGGTTTGGTATGCGATCAACGCAAAGAGTAAAACATTGCTTTGAAATCTTAATCAAATAGGGTTCAGAAAAAAGTAATGGTGTTTTCGTCACATGATCCAAGGCCCACGATGACGCTGTGGTGTCCGCTCACAAAAAGGATGTTTGCCACGGGAGACCCTTATCTATTCAACCTGACTGTTGAGCCAAAATCAAAGAAGCACAAAATGTAAAACATGCGGAAAATACAAAACTTTCTTATACGTTGCAGTTATAGCAAAAATTAACCATAAAAACTGTGTGCCCGCGCAATGTAGTTTTCTACTCTATTGGCGTGATCTTAATGTGCGCGCAACGTTTCAGCGGTGGATCAAAACCACAAAGCACGCGTTCAGGTTGCTCGCTAAAAACTGCTCACTTGCATCATCTAGTGGCGATGCGCAACAAAATTTTTTGATTCATCGCGAACCCGACAGCACTTACCATTAACTCAAAATACCACCTAGAAGCCAAGCGAATGTTCTGCTCAAACGCTGCCTTATATGCTTCAGGTACAGCATTGAAGTGGGCTTTCGTGTCCAAAACAAAACACCACTCATCTACAAAAGAAACAAAACAGATGTGAATTTTCGAGACAACCTTGCAGCAGATTTATCCTCGCGATTAAATCAACTTTTTTACCAAAGTAATTTGTAATTAAAAAAAACTGAGACTTGGGCTAAGGTTACTTTCTGCTTATCACAACTAACCTTTTACCGATTGTCAATATTGTAAATGTCGTGTAAAATGGGGAACTGACTTTCGATTTGAGGGTTGCATCCTCTTAAACTGTAGCCGTAGCGACAAGACTCTTCCGGATACGCAAGTGTGCAGGACATTGCTCTCCAAGCGATACCACCATCAAAATAGCAGAAAACAGCAGGTAAATCTGGAACTTAGAAGTAAAATTAAAGAGCAGTGAGGCTGTTGTTGAGTTTAAAGGGGACTAAAAAATTGAAAAATTTAACTCACGAATATTTTACAAACTATTCCCTTGAGATTTATGAGAAAAATATTGACCATGGGTTTCTAGGCTCACACGTTCATGCGTAAATCAAACGCAATGTGCAGGAAGAATGAAAAAATATGATGTGGTTTATCTATCCAATGCGAAACAGCACATTTTTGCTAGTCACAAACTAAAAACTAAGAAACGCCAGAAAAAAATTCCAATAACAAAGTGATGAACAGAATCTGACCAGCCTTAATTCTTAGCAGATGTTCAACTTGGTGCAGTGAGACAGTTAACTGTCAAAAAGCAGAAGGGTTTAGCATAAGACCAATGTCAGATTCAAAATTATACAGATAGGCACCGACCAGAGACTGTTGCATGCGATTTGCCTTTAAGAAGAGCTTGATATCTTCAATTTTTTCTGGGTACAGGCTGGGTTCAAGGTAAGTCACGAAATGCCGCAGAAAAAAATAATTTGGCCATAGTTTAATGACTACTTTGCGTTATTTTTCATGAGTTCGGAGGTGCAACGATGCGGATAAGAAAATCGGATATCTTCAAAGATCATTCTCTTCACCAAACGGTACACACACCTATTCAAAGAGCTACCTTCAACCTTCAACTCAAAAATGCGCTTGATCCAATGAAACAAATGTTCCTACCAAAACCTAAGCCAATGAAATAAGTCAAACACACATTTCTTTGGAATGACTTTTGGGATAAATCGGTGCTTACTGTGATATTATCGAAGAGCAAGACTCAGTTATTGTTCTAGGACAGGGGCGGGCAATTAATTTTGCTCGGGGGCCACTTTTGGAAGGCCGTGTTCAGCGGGGTGCCGTACCTTCTAACGGAAATAGAAGCAAGCCTCTGACAAGTTAGCCTCAGCACTAAGTTGGAGGAAATCTTAGATTTGAAGATTTTTTCTGAGTGCTTCCGCGGGCCACTGAAAACGCTGCGGCGGGCCGCATGTGGCCCGCGGGAATTGCCCACCCCTGTCCTAGGACGATGGACTATATACAGTTGAATGGCGGCCAGCTACTGCCCAATTCCTTGCCGAAATTTTTAGCCCAACTTATCAGAACATAGAACAACCTGAAAGCCTAGCAAAACCACCTAAAAAGGAACCATACGCTAATGACTCCAATTGGGTGATATCAAAATGGACGTTTCACAAACAAGAGGCACTAACACAGCCTCAATAACCTAAGTCAAATTTTCGTCAATCTGGATACCCCGCAATAACAAAAAATAGTAAGATATCAAGCACAACTGGTAAAGAATTGTTCACTAGAGTAGTGAGGAAAATGGTGAATGCAAAGGCTGCATCACATTCATCAGCACCAATCTTCTTCTTCGTGTGGGTGCAATGTTACGAGATTGCAGGAATATTTTCTAGATCCCCATAGGCGTCCGCAGAAATGTTTCCAGGGGGACAACGTCGACGTTTTGCTTATTGTTTTCAGGCTGCTGACGATGCAGTGCAAATTGACGTTCACAAACCGCTTTACCAGTGTTTTTTAAGCCGTTTTTGGGTGTCAAAATGACACCCAATGTCACACTCAAAAAATTTAGCATATTTGGACGGAAACTTTTGTTTTTGCGAAAATCAGTTAAATTTACATCGAACCTTTCCATTTATGAAATTGTCTTTCGTTTGTTTGCCAAAAGTGAATGTCGTATTCAAACAATTAAGCATATTTGGACGGAAACCTGCTTTTTTGCGAAAATCAGCTAAATTTAAAGTATCCAACATAGAAGGGAAAATGGTGTTGACACCCCAAAGCTCCACCACGACACCCTTTTAAAATCCTCTAAAAAAATACTCCGCTTTACCGTTTCCAAACCACAAAGAAAATCCCCATGTTACGGCAACAGTCTCAAAAATGTGCTTCGTCGGCAGAATAGCCAGGTACAGTGTTTTTTTAAGGTTTTTGAAAGGGTGTCGTGGTGGAGCTGAAGGGTGTCAACACCACTTTCCTTCTGTCTGATACTTTTAACTCATTTTCACAAAAACGCAAGTTTTCGTTCAAATATCGTTATTATTTGAATACGACATTCACTTTTGGCAAACAAACTAAAGATAATTTCATAAATACAAAGGTTAAATGTAGGCGTACATACTCATTCATTTACTCATTTTCTTGCCCGCTTTTCCTTTGTGGAGAGTTGCGGGGGCAGCAGCCCTAGGAGTACTCGAACTATTTCACGATCAACAGCGATCCTCACATAGTTCTGCTGGCTCCACACCAAGACGGTACCAAGCAAGGTCGAGATGTAGTCACTCCGCCTGTTCCTTGGATGAACGTTGGGTCGCTTTCCTGTGGTGTATGTAGAGTGTAGACGGTATTCTGAAGGACCTAGTTCGCTATTCTATCCTGGGACATTCTGGATACATGGCCGAACTAACATAGCTGGGATCTCTCGATTCGGAGAAGTGGCTTGACATCCCGGGATTTACGGATTGTGATCTTTGTCACGAAGTGTCACACCGAGAACTCTTTGCAAATATCCCATCACTGCCGTTTGTTCTTTTGAAAGTATTTTTTCAGTCGTCACCTAAGATTCATGACCTCAGGTGAGGATCGGAAAAAAGACAGATTTAAAAACTGAAAGCTTTGCGGTCTTTGAAAGCTCCCGTTTCGTCACCACGGAGCAATAAAGCTCATGCAGAACTGCGTTTGCTTTTCCAATCAGTGTATCAATCCCTTTGTTCAGACTTTCGTCACTCCTAAATACTACCCCTAGGTACTTAAACGCCTCCACCTGCTGCAGTGCATTACCGCTCACTTGCCAAAAACACTGCCTTGGGCGTCTTAAGTGACATAATACCTCAATCGTTTTAGAGCTGATTTTCGTTCCTGCTTGGTCGCACGCAGCAGAAAACCGATCAAATGCGTGCTGAAGACCCTTTTGAGAAGATCCATGCATGCAGTACCAATCCGTTCGCAAAAAGCAAACGGTTCATCATGCAGTTCCCAACAGTGGCACCCTTGTCGACGCGTCTGTGACTGTCTATCCAATTCATATTGACCAAGGCTCTTCAAATTTTTTGGGAGAGGACCACATAAAGCTATTGCACAACAGTTCGAGAGCCAAACATCTTGTGTAATGTGATTTTGTCGGGATATGTAACATTCTACCAAATCAACACATTTTTCGCAAATATATTATTTTGTCATTTTTGGCAAAATGTTTTGCGGCCGGGTGAAATGGCTTCGCAGGTCGGATTTGTCCTGGGGCTGTAGTGCAGAGAACCCTGATATAGACTATGAAGAGGAGTGGTGAGAGCGCACAATATTGTTGGAGTCCAACACCAACGCTGAATGGCTGTGATTTAACTCCGTCGACAGAGAGACAGTCTTCCGAACATGAATACAGTTACTTGGGTCCCAGCCGAGGCACCCGTCAACACCGTACTCCTACAACACCCCCCAAAGCTTTTCACGAGGAACCCGGCCATATACTTTCCCCAGGTCGACAAAACATGTGTGCTGTGTAGGCCTATAAGTCTTTGGCATGTTCCTAGGATTTCTCGAAAATTTGCTGGAGAGTGGAAATTTGTTCTGTAGTGCTACGGCCATGACGAAAACCGCACTGGGTACCATCCAGCTTTGGTTCAATTATTTTCGCGGCATCTTGGTATACACTTTTCCTGGGAGGCTTATGTGCGGTAGTTGGTTTATTCACTCCTGTCTCCATATTTTGTATGGAGCGATCAATTTGCTAATCTTTCGGCACCTTTCAAAACGCCATGCCACTTGACACACACGAGTCAGCCAAATCATCCAGCGTTCCACGTTCTCCTAATTCACTTTGCTCAGTTTCGTCAGGTAAGGTGCCAATGTTGACAAAGAGAAAACACCATTGTTTTTATAAGTCGCAGTAAAACAACGCACGTTGCATCATTTATATTTTCTGACAGCTGCTTCGGCGCAGCCCAAATAGCCAAAATCTCACTCATAGTTCTCACTGTTGCCTCAATCGACAAACACCTTGTTTTGCATTCACCCTGCAACTACTGATCTTTTGCCTTCATTGCATTCTGATGCATCGCCATGCCATGCAAGTCGATCGCAACGGTGAAACAGTAAAACACTCACATAATTGCATGAAAGTGCTTTCGCAGTTTTGTACACCTTACTGTACAAACCTGCGGAAGTAAGAGGCCGGGGCGAGGCGGTGTGCATGGCAATGCACAGGTACCAAGCTTACAATTTTCGCTTCCAACTTCTGCGCCAGAAAAATGTGTCCGCCTATAACATTACAGCAGTCTGTTGCAATGGCCACGTGCAGGAAAACATGATTTCCTCAAACCGTTTTACTTCAATACAAGGAAAAAACATATCTAGGCTTTCAGAATTTAGGGTATCTTTGCAAAATTTTAGGGTGTCATTTTGACATCCAAAAACGGCTTAAAACACGCTGGCCAGGTATATTACGATAATTTACACAATAGGCTAATAGTAGATTTTTAAAACAGGGCAGTTCTTTTTAAACAATCATTGCCATGGTCTTTAACGAAACCGCAAATTGTGACTTCTTTCACCTAGCAAAACTTGTCAGCGTCACTCTGAAACATGAGCTATCACAAAACGCCTACTGCCGTAACTTGAAGTGAACCTTTGAAGATCTGTTGGCATGTAATTGTTACGTAATAAAGCCCAATTGTAGAACAATCCGCTCGGAAGTTTCTCAATCTGACTCTGCAGGCAAAGGAGTTGTTTTGGGTTTTTATTCCCATTTCTACGGGGGCAAATGCCCGTTCTGCCCCACCTGCGGACGCCCATGGATATCCCTGCTAGATTGCTAAAACGAATATAATGATGGAGTGTTTCACACATTGTTTAATACCCCCAACGTCTAATCTCAATACCCCCTGGAGGTATTGAGGCAATACTGTAAGAGCCCCTGCATTAACACGAAAAACACTGGCTTTGCTTGAGAACAGAATCTTAGGGAACCTCATGACTTTGCTGCAAACGAGTAGTGAGAAAGTGTTTGCTGAAGCAGTGACTGTCATAAATGCTATCAACTAATAGTACATCATTGATAAGAAACTTGACTCTTTCTGAGGAGCTTTAACCCAGCATTCCCTTCATTTCTTAGTACAAGAAATTTCTAGAAAAGTCGGATTGGAACTTTCACGTACAGTACGTGGCAGAAAAACACATTAAGACCCTTTTCGCATCGTAAGTGTTAGTTTTGATCCTAAAAAAATGCAATGCCTTGAGTAGTGCCAATTTCAAACTAGGAATGTTAAATAACAAAAGAAACGACCTTTTAATGGTAATAATGCACGGTCAAGGTTGTATGCTCAGAAAACGTTGTGCTCACATTAACACTCAATTTCAAAGTTGAAGGTATGAAGACTTGTTTTTCACCCCACGCGCAATGCACGATGAAATTGCAAGCTCATTTGTCTTCTGGAAGTGAAATCCTCAAAACGTTTGGATTTTGTTGTTTTGGTTATGTGCTCATCTATAAGTTTGCAGAATTACCTTTTATAAATGCTTGTGTCAAAAGTCAATGCTCCTCATCCAAAATGTTTCCGTAGTTGCTTTTCAGCTCAACTCGCTTACTTTTTCTTGAAACTTCACATCTGTTGTCAGTTCCATATTTTTCACACGAGACGGTTCTTCATCTGTACATGAATAAGCTTTCGAAGGAAAAGTTGAAGTTCACAACATCGTATATCGATTTCCTAAAAAGCCCTTGTCAAATTTCAACTGGAAAAAATGCCGTCTTCAATGATAAGATCATATACACATAAATATCATCATGTTTTATGCAAATACAGTATAATCACATTCCTTCAACCACTTTAACACATGTACATCAGACTGTAAGGTTCCGACGAATCGGAAACCTTGACGACAAAACCATTTATGTTATCTGAGTGGTAATAAGGTTTTACGCAAGTTGGTGCTTTGCGTGACTGTTAGAAAACCAACTTACTTCGAACGTGTTCAAGTAATTAGTCTTCACCAAGGTTACGCAGTCTGATCATGTAGCAATATGTTAAAATAGGAAATCAGTTTCACCGAACTGAGGATGTGCAGAGTTACGCGATATCAATTCCACATCAAAAAGATTTGCTGATTGATGCGACGTGGAGACCAAGTTACTTTAAAAAAGATATATGCAAGTCCGAATCGTCGCAAAGTAATGAGAGCCCAGTCGGCTGATTCGTCGAAGGCTTGCAGCAAAACCAGTGCTTTTAATTGTCATACAAATGTGAATATTATATTGAACGAATTCTTGATTATAAAAAAATACTTTTTGTCGAATGCTTGCAGCAAAACCAGTGCTTTTAATTGTCATACAAATGTGAATATTATATTCAACGAATTCTTGATTATAAAAAAATACTTCCGGAGCTTTTTCAATTCACATCACTAAAGCTATTTGAGATCAGCAAACTGATCATTCATTTTTGAAAGCAACATTTTTGTTTGCATTATCCCCATTGCCAAACAGCCATGTGATCATTTGTAGTTAACCATTAAGTTAAAACTAAGGATTAAGGAAGATGAAAGAGTTGTGTCATTCTATAGCGTTAGTGAAACAGGCAGCAAAATGTTGATAAAACTCAATTTTTGCAATTAAGCTGTTAGGGAGTGGGAATTAAGATTTCATTGCTGAAGGCCACGTGAACATGTAGGGTCAAACGAAACATGCAGGTTGAGGGACACAGTTATATCAGTGCGTACTTTTTGATTGTTCTCTTTTAGTATTGCCTGAACATTTTGTTGTTTCTGTCTGTTACTTTGTTGTTTCATTGCAACCACGGATATGGAGCTGTCGTAAAAATGAAACTGCTCCGGAGCTTTTCCTTATAATGCATATGGCTCCAGCTCCAGCTCGTCTTTACATATTAATATTTTCAATTGTCTTGGTGTGCCTAAGTTGACTGGAAAATGAAATATATCTAATACACAAAACTAAAAGAATATATCATACTTACTTGAGTAGATTAATCTCATACAATAGTTTTATACAATCAGCCCTTTTAGCATGAAAAAATCAGAGAATAAACAACAATCATACGTTCAGACGATTCAGCCAGCAGTTACTCACATAAACGTTAATCAAGTTAATGGTAACATAAACAAATTCTGGACAGGTAGTCAGACGTGGGGTAATCGTAATCGTCAATCGTATTCGATTACAGTTTGAGTAATCGTAATTGACTGAACTGACTAGAAACGACATGTAATCGTAATCGACGATTAAGTTCGCGATTAAACTTGGAAATTTTCTGTTGACATCAATGTGCAATGAACCACAGTGATAGTTCATAGCCAAGTAGCTCCAGTAAAACATACAAGTGCGAAGTGGCATCTGGTCACATTAGATTCATTATGCTCATGATTATTGGGCAGTGGGATACACAACGCCCTTCCACGACATTGACTCTTCTGTCCAAGTGCCCTGTACAATCAATAACAAAGCATTAAGAATTCAGTAGCAAGAATAGTGTCTATGATAGTCAATGTGTTCTTTACCAACCCTGTGGATTGTACACATAAGACCAGGTTTTTTTAAGGTGTTTTAGGGACCTGATTCGGCTCCATAGAATCAGAGAAATCTGGTCCCTACAGGTCCATACTGGGTATATACCTAACATTTTCCTTAAAAAAAACAGCATAAGACAATCACGTGAATACATTTTGATTCTTGAGCTAAAAGCTACTGTGTAGCATTCGTTAAAGTATGTACATCCAACCAGCTGTGCAGTTTACAGGCAACCTTGATGTTTTCTACAAAACATTGATACTGATCACAACAATGTCTTCAAACTGGCACACTTAACTCATTAAATTGAGGCGCAATTGCAGTGATACAGTTAATGTATATTTTTCCTTAAATCTATGGTAAGCTCAATTGCACATAACTTCCACAGTCAAAATCTACTTTGACAAACCATGACTTTATTGCATTCTTAATTGCAGATAGCCAACTTTGATGAAACTGTACAGTGTACTCAAGTAATTTTCTATCTTGTCAAGGAATTCTTAAAAAATATCCAAAATACTTTGAAGTATACACAGAAGTGCAGAGGAAAGTTTATTGACTTAACCCCTTGTTAAAGAAGCATTTGCTCTCAAATATATATTGTACACTGTGGTGAAAAATACAACAGAGGAAACTTACTTATTTTAACAGAGAATTACTCAAGTATTAAGGAAAGCTGCTGCAATGCTAAAACCTAAACAGAAAAAGCACAAGCAATTATGTTATCAGTTAAACATGTGAAGTACACACAACCAACCAAACATTTACCATCAGAACTTCAAAACATGTTGATTTGTTCAAAAGCTCAACAAATTTCATGGAAAACCTAGTACAAAATATTTTGCATCAACACAATAGCAGCACCAGCTAAAATCAATACATTAAGCATCTTAATCATTATCTTCAAACATGGTATAGTTGCTGATACATCTATATACCATCTCAACAACAAGTTGTACAGAGTTGGTAAATTCCATCAAAAATTCATGAATTCCATATCACACAAGGCAGTTTCAAAAAAAGTTTTACAAAAATGTGGAATGTGGCAAAATTCAACAAAAGCAAATAATAAACAATTCAAAACACGAGTTTGAAATGAATAATTCATAGACAATAGACAGCATACACTTAATAATATGTTGTCATGGTATGCAATCTTGAAATCAAGTAATTCAATCATGCAAGTAATGCTTCTGCAATTACAGCGCAATACCAACAAATAGCATGTGCGCACTTTTTCTCCACAGGTAAAATTTCAACACAAATTGCAAGCGATTTCACACTGACCTAATGCAATTGTATCAAAGTTTGTTTTAAATTTTTATTGACATATACAAATGGCAAATGCTAAATGATGGGTGAGAAAACAGCTAATCCAAACCATAAAAATAGAACAACAGACTTGAATCATCCATACAAGAGTTTCTATATGACATTCAGCTCACTAAAAAGAGCAGAGTGTTTCTCAGGCTTTAACATTGTGCTAGGAACCAACTATTGTCTGTCAAGTAGAACCAAACTGTTTATGAGTCAAAAATACTGTCCATTATCAACCTTATATTACCATAATCAAGAAAATGGTGTAACATTACCTAACGCCCTACATGTGACAAGTTTTCAAATATTTAGAACCAAATATTTGTACAAGTCATAAACTAATAAGTAAAGCCCTGTTTTCAAAAATAACTCATATTTCAATGCTTCCTGACAGACCAATAGCTGAACACATGAAAGGGAAATGCACCAAAAGAAGTACTTTGCAATGTCTTTCCTGGGACATTTTCCTTTCATCCAAAGCAATTAAACAAGCCAGGAAAGAAGCTAATAACATTATACACACAACAAAATTCAACTACCGTATTTTGCGGACAATAAGGCGCAATAACAATAAACGATCGTTGAATGGTTTATTGTCATACATAAGGCACCCTGAATAAGGTGCATTAAGCTTCCACAAACCCATTAAATTCTTCATCTTCAGTGTCTGAGTTAACAGTTGTACAATTTTGAAATCAACTATGGCCAGATCCTTCTTTCAGTCTCGTTGCTGTTACTAACTGTTCAGCGATGATTCTAGCCTTCATGAAAGCTCGGATAACACTTAAGAGTGATACCTTAGCCCAGGCATCTACAATCCATTGGGAGATGTGCAGCATTGTCAATGCATAAAATGCACTAGATTATATGGCGTACCATTGATTTTTGAGAAAATTAAAGGATGTAAGTGCGCTTTATAGTCAGAAAAATACGATAATTTGAGTGGTGATACAAATCCTTGTTGCTACAAATGTGTTGTGCCAACATAGATTTTTTGGTGTGAAGTCTGTTTGCCATAGTCATGTTACAATTTACAGTACTGTAGCATGTTTTGCAAAGTGAAGATTTTTAGAAAAATAATGCATGCCATTCGGACATTCTCAAAAAAAGAAATTTATGCAAAGAAGTGAATCATTATTTCCTGAAGCTAAGCTACCCCATGACAGGCTAGTCACATATCTTTAGTAATTAGCAACTACATTCTTGAATAGGGAGGATTATCTGTTGCTTTGATGAAAGCTTGCTATGGTGTGCATGCTTCTTTGCATGAAAACCAAACAGCTGTTAATAAGAACTCAAACATGGACTAAAAGAATGATAAAGTGGATCAGAAAAACACCTTCATTCACTAAAAGTTGGTCCCAAAACAATTTCATTAAGCGACATGGTAGATCTTTACAACTTCAGAATGAGACAGACAAGTTAAAAGCTAACAAAAGGCAATAGTCAGTGTCTTAATACTTTTGAGAGCCGGTGTACGATATATTCGTACTTAGATTTCAGCCTAAAAAACAGCAGTTTTTGGTTGCCTTAACAACGGCTTAGCTCCTCCGCCGATTGCGCTAGAGAACTGTTCAAGGGCTCAAACGGATCGGCCAGTCTGGTAGATTGCACTCAAAAAAAATTTTTGGTTGGGGTGCGGATTTTTTGTGAGTGACGTCATAAGTAGTTTTGGGGTCATTTTGGCTCATGTTGCCTGGCCTAAGGCCCAACCGCTAGGCCAAAAGTGTTTCGCTGAAGTTTTCGTTGGAAACAAGGCTCGAGTCCGAGTCTTTTGAGCCTTTGATCGACTTTCTAGCATTTCTGGGTCTAAATTTATGATCTTAAATAAACAAATTAATTAATTATCTAATTAGTCAAATATTTTTACTACTTTAGATCATAACTTCTGAACCTGAAACCACAGCAAGTCATCCAAAGTATCAAAAAACTCGGATTGTAGCCTAGTTTCCAGTAAAAAGTTCAGCGAAATACTACCACCTAACGGTTGGTGCCCAGGGCCAGGCAAAGTGGGCCAAGGTGGTCAGAAGTCCTCCACTTATGACGTCACTAACAAAAAAATCGTACCCCCCAAGCAAAAAATTTTTTTTCGAGTACAGACCTCGAAGACATGCATGCCGCGTCTTTTGACGCTTCAACCTGGTCCGTAACCCGTACAGGAGCGGAGATATTAAGCACAAAATCACGTGCATTTAGGCGTTTGTTTTTCCGAAAACCACCAAAGCAGCCGGACGTCAAAGTGTTAACGATCAGAACATCTGCAGGAATGTTTTTCTAATGTGAAAATCAATCCCCCAAACACATTTTACACAATTAACATGATGGTAACACTGACAAAAGGACAAGTCTATTTAATTCAGGAAATTTGGAAAAAAATCAACACTATTATCCAAAAAACACAGCAGTGAGAATGTTTATCCAAAAAACACAGCAGTGAGAATGTTTAAAACATTATGAAATAGCAGCTAGCTAAGGTTGTGAGTATTGCAGTCAAAGAGTGCAGAGCAGTAATTTTGCCTACAAGCAAGGTCAACCTAATTGAAACAAATCACGTACTTGTGTAAAAAATAAAAGCACGTAAAATAAGGCAAAACTGTAACAGTACGCTTTCAGAGATTGACCAAAACTAAATATGAAAACATCTCAAAATAAAGTTGAAATTTAGTGAAACAGCAAGTAAGCAACTGCAAAACTCTCAGCTGTTTTGACCAAAGACCTATAATTTGTACCACAAGAACATGCTAAGAAATTCATATTACTTTAGGGTGCAATTCACTTCTGATGCTTGAGGAAATTCAAAAAAGTTTATTTTTTGTGTTATCGAAATTACAACAGATCTATACAAAAAAGGATCATGAATAGTGACTTCATATCATTTAACACTTTGAGAGCCAGCATACGATGTATTCGTACCTAGATTTCAGCCTAAAACCAGCAGTTGTCAGTTGCCTTACCAATGCCATAGCTCCTCTGCCGATTGCGCTAGAGAGCTGTTCAAGGGCTCAAACGGATCGGCCAGTCTAGTAGATTGCACTCGAAAAAATTTTTTGGTTGGGGGTTGCGGATTTTTTATGAGTGACATCATAAGTAGTTTTCAAGTCATTTTGGCTCATGTTGCCTGGCCTAGGGCCCAACCGCTAGGCCAAAGTATTTCGTTGAAGTTTTCCTTGGAAACTAGGCTCGAATCTGAGTCTTTTGAGCCTTTGATCGACTTTCTAGTGTTTCTGGTTCGAAAGTTATCATCTTAAATAAACAAATTAATTAATTATCTAATTAACTAATTAGTCAAAAATTTTTACTAACTTAGATCATAACTTTTGAACCCGAAACCACAGCAGGTCATCCAAAGTATCAAAAGACTCAAATTGTAGCCTAGAATCCAATAAAAACTGCAGCGAAATACTACCACCTAACGGTTGGTGCCCAGGGCCAGGCAAAGTGGGCCAAGGTGGCCTAAAAGTCCTCCACTTATGATGTCACTGACAAAAAACCCACACCCCAGAAGCAAAAAAATTTTTTTAGAGTGCAAGCTAGAAGACTTGCCTCATCTTTTGACACTTTGACCAGGTCCGTAACCTGTACAGGAGCGGAGATATTCCCGTGCAAAGCCACGTGCGAATCAGCTGTTTTTTGCGAACCGCTTGAATTAACCCGGACGTCAAAGTGTTAACAAGGAGAACAACACCTATCAAGCAAAAAGTTCATTATTCTTTAAATACAGCATATTTATCAATTTATCACCAGCTGTTTTGCCGTTAACAATAAAAAAGGCAAACCTTTCACATTCATTTGCCGCATCAAGCTAACTGAAAACCATGTATCACAGGCAACATAGAAGAACATGCCTGAAAGGCAAACAACAGAGACATAATGCTCTGAGATCATCACTAGTACAAATCCAGAAGTATACAAACCACAGTTTATGCTACTTTTGTAGAGGGTCTATAAAATAACCTGGATATTTCAGTTTAACAGCATTATTAACACGAGGGATGGATTCAAGAAAACTTATACTTATTGCCTGATTCTTAAAGTAATTTGCATTTAGAAAAATTTAGATTTCAGAAGCCACATCTGTTGCTGTAAATGCAATAATATACATGACATGCATCATCAAACCTAAAACAAGCCATTTAGGCGAATATTGCATGTGTAGAGCATTTTATGAGTCACAATTGTTGACTGTCATCATGAGTATGATTTGGAGCTAGAAGCCCACTCCAGTAAATTGAATCGCAGCCAACAGGCGCGAATTTTGTCTGAGCTGCCCATAATGTGATCTAAAAATTCTATTGATTTTGATGTACTTGCATGTTGTTAGGTCTAAATGTTGAATTTCCAATTTTCTGAATTACTTAACACCTTCGGCTCCAGACTGTTTTTACCTTTACGACCTGCGTGAGCCACTGTATTAGTATATCATGCTTTAAAATCACGCATTGAGCCACTATTTTGCGCCAGTTTGCAACTCCATTAACTCACCAGTCGATTGTGCTAGAGTGCTATTCAAACCCTTAAATGACTTTGCAAGTCTTCTTGTTTGCAATGAAAAAAAAATTTGGTTTTGAGTTTCATTTTTTTGTGGGTGATGTCATAAGTGGGATAGGTTTTTGGCCATTTTGGCTCGGGTTACCTGGCCCTGGGCCCAACCGCTAGGTGGAGGCATTTCGTTCAAGTTTATATTGGAAACTAGGCTAAAATCCAAGTCTTTTGAGCCTTCAGCTGTTTTTTTAGTGATTCTGGTTCGAGAGTTGGGTAAAATTATCAACTTTATGTTTTTTTGACTATTACTTTTAACAAAATAATTAATTAATCCCTGAATCAGATAACATATTACTTTATTGTTTTAGGCCATAACTTTTGCACCAGAAATGCTGGAAAGCTGATCAAAGGCTCATATTCTAGCCTAGTTTCAAATAAAAACTTGAGCAAAACACTTCCACCATGTGGTTGGGCCCAGCGTCAGGTAACCTTAGCCAAAATTGCCAAAAACCTATCCCACTTATGACATCACTCATAAAAAATCTGAAACCGAATTTTTTTTCACTGCAGCCTCAAAGACTTGCCACATCTTTGGAGTGTTTGAACAGCTCTCTAGCACAATCGACTGGCAAGTTTTGGAGTTGCAAAGTGGCAGGAAAATAGCACAAAAACATGTGCTCAATGCATGATCTCAAATTATGAAGATATTGTACACTGGTGCCAAAGGTGTTATGCAACTTAAACAGGGTTTTAAAGGTGTTTTAGGGATCGGTTTTGGGTCCCTAGAATCATAGAAAATCGTGTCCCTACAGGTCTATACCGGGTACCTGACATTTTCCTTAAAAAAATCCTGAACTTAAATAATCTGTTACAAATTACTTAAACAATAAATTTTGCTACTGAACCCAGCCCTGATAAACACATAAAGAGCTAGCACTAATTGTGAAATATATTCTTTCATCTAGTCAATCACTATCAAACCTGGGTAGATGTTTTGTCTACTAAAAAAATGGCCTTGATAGTAGATTTACATCACTGAATGTCCTTAAGCTTTGTTATACACAGCTAAAACCAACGAAAACACATCCTATCAAAAACATTTGCACCATGCAAAAAGTCAGTAACAACATGCACTACCATGAAAAACTTCTTTAAATTACCATATAACAGAAACACTTCCTATTGAAAAATAATTGCTAAATCATTCATTTAGCAAGAAAATAAATGGCATACTGCCTAATAAAATCTTAGACTCTATGCTGTTTCTAGTTTTACAAATTCTTATCGCTACCTTATGCTTTCGTAATTTTTCTTTAACTTGTTGGCTGCCAGCCTACGGTATATTCGTACTTCGATTTCGGCCTAAAAAACAATAGTTTTCGGTTGCCTTAACAACGCCCTAGCTCCTCTGCCGATTGCGCTAGAGAGCTGTTCAACGGCTCAAACGGATCGGCCAGTCTAGTAGATTGCACTCGAAAAAAAATTTTTT
>JGI24159J19872_10000233_pt1 | contig 42994 bp, 25 predicted proteins | sample Ectturendosymbi4_FD_19872 | JGI IMG/M metagenome (IMG submission 19872) | reverse complement strand
ACATTTGAGCAAACTACGTTCTTCTGAAACCAGGCGTGTACACTCCAACATTAAAAAAACATCAGGTGGTACGCGATCTCAAAAAGTTTGAGAACCACTGGCCTAAAGTTTAGTGGTCACCCATTTCATTTCACAAATACCCTCATCAAAGACAAGGTTCCAGGATACATTTTGCAGTTTACACGTGCAACTTCTAATAAGTTAATTTCTTGGACGTTATCAAACGAAATATACTATCAAATTTCAAAAAGTGCCATTTTTTGCCATAACACCAATTGTAAAAGAGGCACTTCCTCGACCACAAAGCCATGAATCATACTACCCGCACACAATCAGTTTGGTGGCCGCGAAATCACACGTGTCAATTTTCGGATTGAATCCTTTTCGCTGGGAATTACATTTTAAATGAAAAGGGTGTAACCTTTGTGGCCTGGTGACATACTTTTTAACAAGGTCCCTGCAATAACCTCGTCGTCCAAATTCGTAGATTTGGGAGGTATTGGGGGAATATGGTTTTCCCATTATGCAGAGAGTGCGGTGAAGTGTTCCTGCATGCTTTGGGAAAAGAAAACAGGAATCCTCGTTTTCACATAGCCATTTCCTGTATTTGACTTCTAGCGTTCGTGCTGGACGTCTATACCTTCTCCCACGACCCACAAGCTAGCAGCCCATGCGAATGACTTGTATGAACGTACTATGAACAGTCAAACCATGCCCACACAACGACAAAGTTCGTGAACTTTCTTGTCAATTGTTCAGAGCACCGACCATAACCGGCAGCTGGTTCCGCGATGACGTGTGCAAATACCAGCCGAGAAGCAGGCAATTTACAACGAAGTATCCAAAACGAAGCTTTCAAGTATTTGACCGCATGCTGCCATTAATGTTGCAGCAGCACATTCGCTGCGTGTTGACATGCAACCACCGCGTCGCGCTGTCGAGGTATACTACACAGGCATCAGGCCAAATGGCCAACATCTCGTGTCAAGGCTTTGTCTCAGCCTACGCCGCAAGGTCTCTGAGAGTAATTTTCAATGCCAATTCAACTTCCTGCACTGGAAGCCGATCAATCACGCAAGCGACCTGTCGCCAGCGCCCAGTTCGCTTGAAACGAGCTGTCAGCGCTGATTGAATGTGTCCGGATGCTGGGACAGGAAGATGGCGTTTTCCCGCCATTTAACGGGAAAGGAAGCTGCTGAGAGAGTGGACAGAGCGGATTGTGCTTTAGCTTCAACTGACCGAATGACCCTTAAGACGCGCGACCACGAAGTAACTTGGTGGTTACCGGGTTCAACAGGCTGCAAGGTCATCGTTAATTTGAGCCGAGCAGCAATGTCATTAAGTGCGATGACAGCAAAAACAGTTTTTCACTACTTCGTTTGGCGCCTGTTATACTTTAGGTTCTAAAGTCATTAAGAATCATTCTCACAAAGTTCTTTAAAAAATATATCAAGCATATTTTGCATTACATTAAACTGCACGCGCCAAACGCAAGGCTTTTTTTGATTTTTTGATGTTATCCAGGGGTTGTTCTTTCTTTATCCTGGGTTTTGAAACCAAGAAGTCATCGGTTAATAAGGAATGGTCAAGTCGCTTTGGTTCTGAAACCGTTTTTACAATACATTTTGTGTATAAAGCGGACATTTTAATCTAGTGTTTGTTTTTGCCATAGCTTTGCAAGTCATCCATCATAAAAATATGAGAACATACATGACTGATTTCACCTATTTTTTCATTAGTTTTTAGAGTTTTCTGCATAACCTTATCGCAATAATGACTTTTACCAAAAAAAAATCTAACAGGAATTTGAAACAAATATTTTACGAATAACACTTTCCTACACTGACATTTGTGCAGGAAACAATACATCGACCTCAGAATTTCAAACAGAACTTGCAAGTTGCAACTGCGTTTTCCCGCTGCGAGGTTTCGTTTCGAATAAACTACTGATACACTTTCATCCTCAGCAAAACCTACAGAACCCATTTATAGCCTACCTGTCAAACGAATCTATTACCACCGGGTAGCTTTTTAAGACCACGCTTGATTCCGAAACAGGTACTTGCATGTTTTGCTGCACGTTGGAGCAGAAATTATGTGATAACTACAGCAGCAAGTTCAGTGAAGTGCGCAGTCATCATGCAGTGCCACAAGCACGCCAGCCACGCAACCTACCACAAGGATAAAGGCACAGAAGTGGGACTAACGCCATTTCGTCTTTGAAGAAAAGCTTTTAAAAGGCCATCCAAGTGTCTTTCAGGAGTTGCTGACAAGTCGACGGCGCTACCCTGCTGGGGATGTGCGATAAGCCGCCTAAACTGCTAACCCTGTTTCAGGTTTCAGGCGATCATTTGATCTTGAGATATGGCTGTCGACATTCAGCGACCTGAGCTGCCAGCTTAGCATTCTATGGGCCCTTGATCTGACATGAGATGGGGCCATGACAAGTGGTATTTGGTGAGCAGATTCAGAATTCTTCGCAATATTAACGCTCGCATCAGTGCACTCGTTTATTTGTCTTCATTTATTACCGCATTTTTTCCAAACATCGTTTTATTAAAGTTATTAGCCGCGAAAGACTGGCTCGAGTTTCAACAACTGTCATGTAGTAAACTGTTTAGGTCCGTGAGGGTTCCTGCCATAGTGCCATCAAAGCCTGTGAAGGCAATATGCCTCAGTAAGACGGCATGTTCCTGCAAAATCAAGGGTTGTACAATTATAAACAAATATGGCCTTTGCTTCATTTTGCGAACGGCCTGTTTCACACAACGAAGTGTTGCGCGGCAAAGCATGGCATGGTCGCACAAATACGACACACCTTTCGTTAGCTCCATACCAGGGGATACCAACCTGGGGTAAATGTACCCCTAGGGGTACATTTGCCTATCTGAAGGGGTACATTTAAGGTTAGCAATATCAAGGGAAAATATATTTATACATTATTATTTCCAGGTATTTATACCTACATCACTGCGTACTATTTTTAAAAATCATTAAATGTCTATTGTGACATATATCTATGATTAGTCACGATGAAATATTTGGTCTCAAGAAATTTTAGGAGTACATGCTCGTCTGTCGAAATGCTAAGACGTACAGGTTCAGAGAAAGGTTGGGAACCCTTGCTCTGTGCCATGTTTTCAATCGTGAAACTTTCGCCGTGAAAAAATTAGCTTTTCCTGCAGCGAACACAGGTGTCTGTTGCAATGGCCAAGTCGAACTGCAGACGACTAGACGATTGGTCACTCCATTCTAATGAAAACTAACACACGGTGCGTCGAAGGTTTGTTTACACAGTTAATAATCCATCCATCCGTCTGTCCCGGGCCCGCTGCCAAAATTTGACGTCCAGCCTGGCACGCCAGCCGAAAATGTTGCCCGTTCTTGTTGCAGTCGCTTTAAAATAGCTTTACCGCGCAAAAGTAACTTCGGATGTGAACAAATTGCTGATCCGCACAAATAGCATCTATAACGTTTTTCTTTTGTTTCCTACAAAAGTTTGTCAGCATGGAGTTGATCAACGTTTCCCCATCGTGTTTCAAAATTCAATGTTATTTACCAGAATTTTCAAATATTCGTGATGTAGAAAAGTAAACACAAAATAGTGTTAAAATTCATTGTCTCCGAAATTGTTCATCAAAACGTGCGACGTTTGTATGAGACAAACACAAGCCATGACACTGTTGGGGTTTCTCAGTTAGGACATTATTTATTAAAGGCAAATTTAAATTTCGACAATCGCCCGAAAGCTTGATAAGGCTTTGCGAAGTCTGTAGGTAGCGGCAGGGATGTAGTGGTGTTGGTGTTCCCACACCTTTTTCATGTCTTCATTCAATACTGCTTTAAAATGAGTTTGAAGCTTTTTTGAAATGGCCAGTTTTTCGGGTGCGTTACCACACCTCTTTCGTTAGCGCTACATCACTGGGTAGTGGGTATGTCGTGGGTTAAATCTTTCAAAATCAAACAACTTTTTAACTTTTACGTGTTCCTAATCATCTACGGTGCTGAAACACAGAAGTTGAAAGTCTGTATTCGAGTAACTAGTATCTACACAGCTAAATTTGAAAATCTTTCAGGATTGAATAGCGACAAAGTGGATCGATATTTTCTTGAACAGCAACATTCGTTTAACAACTTTTGTAAATTTGAGGCGTAAATGCCTGTCTAAACACTTTGATACTAAAAAAAAAATTGTTGGGTATGCCGATATTTGTTGGTTCATGTTTATACATTTATATTACAATCCGTTTATATCCACAAGTTTCCTACAAAAGTTGGAACTGCAAAAATAACAGCGTGTTTTCGCGTTTTGCGTTTTTGCAGATAAATGTGTTTTTGCATTCTGTTCAACGCAACAGTGAGCTGATGTGCGTGATCTAACAATCGGATTATCTTGGTTGTCGGAAGTAACGCCAAAAACACAATGTTATCCATTCACCCAGCCTTGCTTTTTTCAAACACATCTTTGGACAGACCACGTTTGTTTCCGCTGATGAACGTGATAACAAACTTTGAGTAACTTGCGGTTGGAAGCAGTTGAGGCTGACAAAGTTCCAAAACAAACCACTAATTCAGTGTTTTGACCTAAGATAAAGTGCAGCTGCCGTTATTCAGGATAATTCTGTGTGGCAACAGGCGGAGAGCTTGTTTCGCATCACCGACGAGTTTAGGTCAAAACATTTATTCACGGGTGTTTCAAGCAACTTTAGAGATAAAATAATAACATCAAGCGTATTTTCAAGAATCTGATGTAAGCTGACGAAGTAATCAGCCATACAAGTCCTTATCTAAACGGACTGCTTTAGCCGCCACTTGGTAAATCGGATGAAATAAGGATTCATCACTTTCACACGAGGGGATTTAAGACAGAGAGTGCGATTTTATCTTAATATTGTAATTGCGTTCAGTTTTATCCCGCTGCAAGGAAAGACCATGACACGCTCAGCAGCAGAGAACCAGCGGGTGGCAAGCCGTGTTTGGCCCGTGACAACACCGCTGGCTCAAGAGACTTGCACAATGTCTGACTTGACTGGTAAAGTAACTTGCTTTGATTGCAACAGTCAGTTGAGCATGTTTTGATTTCTTGACCACTGCATTTTGACAAGTGAAAAAGAACTGCACCACAGTGAAAAGAAAATTCAGTTGATATTATGGAAGCAACGCTTTCCTAACAACAATTTGCTGCTTGAATTGGTCGCTTTAAAATGTATTTGAAGTTAAAAACGATTTCACCGATAAAATGACATCAATTAATTACCTTCTGCAGAACGAATGCACTTTATATTTCTTAGCACAGCAATTATCATTTCTTAGCACAGAAATTTTCAAGAAAATGGTTCCCACCACTAGGTCATTAAATTCCATGACCACTAATCATGCTTCGTTGATGATGATGCTCATCTTGACAGCGAACCAATTATAATCACAATGGAAGGACAAAGAAGAGAAGTGTACGCCTAAAAACCGGGCATTGACCGTCGAACGGACGCGCTGGCCGTATTAGCGGACTGTCAATAATGCAGCGAAGTCACCCACAGAAACTTTCCTTATGTTCTGAGCACGAGTTCTTTCGGGATGTTTTGATCTTAACTGAGAATTGCACGGTAGCGATTAGCAGCAGAAGTAGCACAGCAAGGTTTTCGCTTCAACATTGCAAACAGTTAAAATAAAGCCGGAGTTAATCTTATTAAGGCGGCCACAAATTGACAGCAAGGATAACAAGCACGTTCCTAGACAGCAACATGGCGTTAACGCCGTCAGTAACAGCGCTCATCTATTCGCAAATCAAGTTTTTACGAGCGGAATTGCTGCATTTTTGTTACAACCGCCGGTTCTCGCTTGGAAAAACACAGTCGAAGGTGGGGAGTTCATATTTGTTTGCTGTTGCGGGCAAGAAAGAAATTAGTGAAAATTTACAGCATGCAGTGAACGTGCAGGGACTTCAGCGTCAAATAAATATTATTTCATTCTGGGGCGTCTTGTCAAAGCGTATCGACAGTTTGGAAAAGAAATTTGGTTTGGCTTAATCACGGTCTACTTCGGTTTCCTGACGTGATTTTGCAGTTTGATGAAAAGCATTTTATTCGCAATTTTTTAGACTTTGGTGGTTGCCATTAAAGGTTTCCTGTAGCGAGTAAAGAGATGTCTGGCCAGCTTAAAAATCGTCAAGGATTGAAGATCTATTCTTAGACCTGTAGCTTCAAATCCGCCACGGGACGTCCTTGTTCTTGAAAAATTTTGCGAAAACCCAGTTTTGTCAAAAACAGACGCGCGGTTAATTATCTAAGGAACCACTTTTGCAAAACAAGTGGCATAATACTTCTTTTCGAGAGTTTTTAGAACTAACAAACGGTGCTCCTTCACATCAAAAACTCAGACGTATGCTTGAAATGCAAACCAATGGGTACGTGCGGGACTCGCTAAGTCAAGATTGAAGTCGTTAAAACCACGGGGTTTTACGTAACTTTAGACAACCGCTTCATACATACACCCAGTGGCGTAACTGACCGGGGACAGAGGGACGAATCGCCCCCCTGGCAAGCTAAATGTAAAAACTGGAGCCCCAGTTAGCTTGTATTTTGGTATTTGGTATTCTTTTGGTTTACAGTAGGTTGTTGTTTTTTGCGTTTTTCTGAGTATTTTCGGGTGATTTAAGGTTTAGTATAGCCATTCACATCCGATTTCACCAACATATCTCAAGGTTTTTCTGAGTTTTGGCTACTGGGCCCTTTTCAGCTAAGTTTCCCCTCTGGCTCTAACGTCCAGTTACGCCATTGCCTACACGTCCCTGGAACATTCTGCATACATTTGCAACGCTTCTGTCAATACTGAAACAACAAACGAAACTTACTTGACACCGTGACAGATCTTGGTTTAGTAGTTTTCACTGGCAGTCTGGTGGGGGTTGGCAAACTAGAACTTGGCTGTCGGCGACGGCAGGCTGTTACGATATTGCCTCGCCTGCACAGAAACCAATCGTCGAGCAAAAGTGGGTTGGTGGCCGCACGCTGGTGACCAGGATGGGCACCTTGTCGCCTGCAAGTGATAGCAAATGTTGGACTGGTCAGTGTCGCTACGTTTTCGTTGAAACTTGGTAGCAGCGGCAGACACGATTGTTTTATGGAACAAAGCAAGAGGGCACGAAACTGTAAGACATCAAGTGCTGGCGAGCAGACAAACCAACTGTTTAAATTCACCGGAAATACCTCTGCATGTTTAAATTTTGACAAGCTTCATCACTTTCCGGATTCTGCAACGTCGCGTTTTTTCAGTTACATCCACGACAACGAAGATATTCAAGTAATGTCCAAGCGCTTCTAAACCAGCGATTAATATTTCTATTTTTATATTTGTATAAACGCCTATTTTAATATTTTTCCATATATTAAAATTTCTGACTTCTTAAACGTCTTGCGCAAAAAGAAACTTGTGTTTCACGGGACCCGAACTAGCGTCAACACAAGCGCTTTAAAATATTCCAACTGCGATGACTCTTTGAAGCAAGCGACTTAAATTTCGGAAAGATGTATGTCCCGACTGGAGATGACTTAAAATTCAAAAAATTTATGTTGAGGTGGTGGTGTTGACAGACAAGGAAGAAAACAAAATCATGGATGAAATGTCTCCCACCGCTGTCTACTCACCCTGGTATCGACTCCATGGTTCATTGAACAACCAACATGCTTGACTAAACAACGGGTTAATAAAGCGTGAATATAAACACCACGGCTATTAAATTCTCGTAAGTCAGTTTGTGATTTTATGTATGCATATCAAAATTAAATTACTCGAGTTTTTTCGCAAAAAGCAAAAAATGGCATGAGCTGAAGGTAGTTAAAAGCCATCAAGGAATCTTCAGGCTATTTTCAAATAGAATGCCAGTAGCGAAACATTTCTTTGCAGGTATCAAAAAACATTACTGGACAACTTGTGGGTTGGTCAATTCAACTTTAAAAACCTATAGAAAACGATTGTCTTGCGAAATATAAATCGGTTTTTGAAATCGGATTGTCACCGTCATCACTATTTCCTCCAAAGGAAAGTTGGTCTAAAGGAGCTTACAACTCGCTAGAGCTAACTTTCCTGTTCCTCGGTTGATAGCTAGTGATTGACAGCATCACCCTACCTGGCATTCCATTATCGTCCACAGCACTTCACACCAACCAAGGCCTATATGTTTTGTTGCGGCTTCAGAGCGTACAAAGAAGAGAGTGTAACAAATACGAATGTACAACTAAACAACAACCGTGGCAAGCTTAAACGTCACATTCGATACGAACTATTTTGAAGTCCATTAGCAATCTGCAAACGGTGAATGCCCCAGTGTTTGAGACACAGTCGCGTTCTTCTTTGTTCTCTTTTAAACCTTCCTTTTCGTACAAGCACAGCTTGACGGACAAGCGATTCATTCTAATTCAATTTGAAACGAAAAACTTCAACAACGGCACTTCTTCATCCTTACTCTGTTGTAACTACAGACTAATTGGAAAGCCATTCATGACTTCGTTGCCGAGACAGTGTTGCTAGCTGCATAGCACAGGTGTCATTGAACAGCCCTGTAATAACGTACAGTTTTTTTAATATAAGCCAACTGCACGGGAGCAATGGAAAGAATTGATTCGCGCAAAAATCTGAGCAATGTGTAAACTTCTACCTGCAGGGCGTAGCGCGCAGGTCGGTCTTATTTAAGATGGCGCGGAAAGGTAACTGTTCGCGACCAATTCTCACGTCATATCCTATCAAAAGCTATTTCTTTATTTATGACAGAGGGGTACCTGCGGCCTGCGGGCCAAATGCAGCCCCCGTGAACATTTAATAAGTCCCGCATCAGAAGTTTCGTTACCCAAGTTAGAACACAACATCGAGTCAAAATGAAACTCCATGACCAGCAGACACGTAGACCGTAAGTCAGAAGCATTTCTTGGTCCTTAAAATTTTCTCTCGTTGTTTTTCGTAGGAAGACAAGGGTTAAATTTTTTAATAAAATTACTTGCGGTTCGCCAGCGATATTCCACAATATATGTGGTCCGTGATAGTAAATAAGTGCCCTACCCCCAAGCTCTGACATTGCAAAACTATGCACTAACGCGAGCGGGAGGCATGGTCTCTCTGCATGACGCAACGACCCTGCAACGGAGGATGACCATCAAAACCACGAGTGAGACAAGCCAAGACCGCGTAGAGAGACGTCACGGTGGCCTCGGACAAGTCGCACGTAACCCTGCGCGTGTCGCTGTGAACTTGCTGGGACCGGATAAGACAACAGACTTGAGTTGTGCAGCCGGTTCAGCAGAAGGCAACGAACGATATTCCCACAGGAAATGAACTCAACACAATCCGCCAAACGTGTTTATGGCGACGACGCCTTGCGAAGCGCCGCTTAGAAACAGTCCCGCGACTGCAGTGGAAAATTTATGCGCGCGAGAATGGTTGCTGGTGAGTCGTGAGACACGCAAAAGTTGGCGATTCTCGTCCCAGAGTTGCTTGAAAACGCTTTGATGACCTCACCAGGCCTAACGGCAGAACCGATCACGTGCCAAAAAAGTGCACGGTCGCTGGCCGACCTTCCATTTGCCAAGTCTGCGCCGCCTGTTTGTTTTGCTTAATGATGCAGTCAACTGTATTTCGACTCAAAGCCGCTACTCTCGTTTGCTAAAAGGCAGGCGATTAACCCGAAGGATTAATAGGGTGGAAACAGTGAGTCTTCCAGCATGTGGCGTTTAACACAGCTTCAAGCACGCCTAGTTGCACGCACACGCACAGTATGTCAGCGTGCAACGGAGATAAGATCGCCTTCAAAGCAAGCGGAGTTTGTTCGAAGACACCGGCGTAGCTTTCCCAGTTCACGTTGATTGAGTGTCTGAGAAGTTTTCGTCATGGAGACGTGTGGTGGCCGAACGGCTAAGTTTTCCTACAATAACCATATTCGCAAAACTTTCAATTAATTACGCCATTCCAGCAAACTGCATCAGTGCGCTGCAAGGGTTGAGTTTGTAGCGAAACCAGAAATGTGTAGTGGAAGAGTCTGCTTCATCCGCCCTCCCCCCACTTCCTTAAAAACCTGGATGTTGCAGTAGCTTCGTTTTTACGACGTTTTTGAATCGAGTAGAGTGATTTAAAGAAGTACTCCTTTCATGGACAAGAACGTTGATCTTACCTATCCCTGCAGAGGTTACCATCACCATCACAAAAAATAGTTAAAGTTATCGGAGGAAACGTCTATGGCTTTACGCGTTTTTTCGTTTTACTTTTTTGAGACGGAATTTCACGAGCAAATATTCGATGTTCCCCTTGGCCCTGAACAAACCGAAAATGCTCTCCACACAATAAACTTCATGTTGGTTCCGCTGCGCATATGTTCCTAAATATTATCAGCCACATCATGTGGAGTGATTTCAACGTTTTATATTTCCAGCCGCTTTGATGTTTGGTGTTGCGCTTTTTTCGCCGAGACCACCGCGAACCCAGCAGAAAATGCGCGTCACGTCGCAGTTTTAACGCGTATCGAACAAAAGAAAGTTTTCTTTTATTAACGCTTGTAGCTATGTCTGAAGCACCTTTGCACGTCTAATCCGAGCAGTGAAAAACCGTTGTTTAAAACCATCAACCACTGAAATGCCAACAGTTTAACGGCGCCTACCGCTCGTCAGCGACACACTTGTTCGGCAAACACACGGATTTGCGTTAAGCGTTTTAAAAAATCTCTCCCAGTAGGATGAATGCACCAAGTAGCGACGAAGAATAAGCTTTTTCATGATACTTACCTTGTAACAGTGGCTCTTTTTTGAGCCGCCATGGTGAGGCAGACGTCAGCAAGAGCGATGCAAAGAGCAGCAAACAGTAGGTTCCAAGCTAACATTTTGCAGTTTCAGTTGCTTTTTAAGCACTAAGACTAGCTCATAAACCTACAGCATTCAAAAGAAGACCAGGTTAGTTCTAAACACAAGTTGTTCAAATCACGCAGGCTACGTTCCGGTTCATTACAGAACAAACTCAAGTGAAATCAAAGTCCATCCAAGTCCTCTCAGATCTGAGTTGTATGTTGATTTAACGGAACCGCAAAACCCGACACGCAAACTTTCGGGCACTTGTGACGTACTTCACTTCAATCATTTAAACTTGACTCTTTTCAACAAAGCTTTTTCTTGAGACTCCTTGATCTCAAGACTGAACCTTCGTTTCAGCTTCACGTTAACGGCATTGACATTTTGGACGACTTTGCAGTCTTACGCGCGGGGTGCAACGACTGTACCACAGCAAAAGTGCTGAAGGCTAACACGATGATCAAATCTTTCACCACAGCAACAGGTTAAGAATTACGTTTCAACTGCGTTGGGCACTTGCTTTGACGGACATCACGGAGAGAACAGTGGTTCTCTTATAGCTGCACGCAAGACATTTTGCAGCAGCCAACTAAGCGCACCGATCCATCGTTTCATCACCAACCTCCAGAATACTGAGCTTACCACCCGCTGCGAAATATTTATCGCTAAAACTTCTGGAGCACGAAGTTTTTTACGCGCGCTTGCCTTTTTCCCACGTCTGGCGACAACTTTTCGCAGGAGGGAATTTTTGGCGCGGTGTTACTGCATGTAACAACTCCGTGGTTTTGCATTACCACGAGAGGGAATAGTAAAGAGCTTCTTAACGTACCGGTAGGTATCCGTGCGATATCGGAACCAAATGCTGTGAATATGGATTCGGCCGTTTCTTGTGCGCTTTGTAAATAAATTTATCAATGCTTGATAAAGTTATCAATGCTTGTCTATCGAAAGGAATCCTTTCCCAGCAAAGAATCAAACAGTAAGATCTTACAGAGTATATACCTTGCCTACTAGGTAGTCATCATCAGCTCCTATTCAAATAGGATAACTTTAGGATTTATTAATCAGTGCTTGTGACTTTATTTCATGCTACTTCGTGACTTTCTTTCATGGCTTTATTGCATGCTTTCTTCCTTAACCATGTCTAAAGTGCAGGAAATTGTAGCTGTTAAATTATTTGAAAGACACGCTCGTAAGTAGTATAAAAAATGGTGATGACTCTTTCGACCGTCAAATGAAGGTTTATGGGGTCATATTGGACAATCTATCGGGCATCTGAGTTCATCAAAATGTTAAAAAACCATGGCGCAGAACCTTAAGATCTCGTTGATAGGGCAACGCTGGTACGTTGTTATTGCGGCCACTCAATTGCCTCAATAAACCTCATGATATTCGTTGTCACTTGCATGCGATTACCCGGAAGCGCATCCTCACATCATTCAACAAAAAACAGACAGGCAACACTCCCATCGTTTTAGCAGCGTTTAAGTAAAAGCCTTCGCGCGTGGCTGGAGCGATGCAGGTCCATGCTTTTTAATATTCTGACGCAAAATGAGCGCGTGCTGAGACGCGAGGAAAATGCTTCAAACTGCCTGCGTTTCAATCAGGAAGATTGGCGTGGAACCGTAAACTTGCCGCCCGTCCTGTTTGTTGCGATAAGCGAAAAGCTGGGCTTCGGCTTTAAACTCTTTTGCAAGGTTGATATTCGGCGTATTCGCTGCCTCGCAACATGAGCATGCATCTATCGCAGTGCATTTTCAAAAATACTTCGTTATACTGATTTCAAAAATACTTCGTTGTATTGTCCGCGGACATGGATAAATTCGAGATTTACCGTTGCATTGCGTGACACTTACATTGTACTGTTCCGTATATCATCATTTGCCCTTAAATGGCCAGACTTTGTATCTGACAGGTTGGGTTGGCGTGAACTGAGACAACCTATGGGCATCGTTATTGTTACGTCATACACTGATAATAACAGGATTGTTCTGTGTTTCCAAACTGCGCTTCAAACTGTCATGGATTTAATCTAACATTGGCGTTACATGATTGTTGCTGTGTAATTAACTATTTTGTGTCAATCTTAGAACCAGTTTATTTTACGCAGAACAATAGTTTGTCTATCAAACTAAAAGTGCTGTATTGTTGCCATTGTATTAAAAAGTATTTTCCTCGCAGCTCAGTGTACTGTAGCTTTTACTTCAACTTATCTAATACGGCAACATTCCATTTCTGACTAAACAGTGGCCAAATAATATTTTTAAATAACTCAAAAAATGCTGAATAAAGGATGGGGTCTGCAATTGGTTTGGAGACAATAAAAAGTTCCGCCATAACAACCTGTACCTTCAGTGATATATGCACAAAACTTGCGTTTGTACCGTTAGCAGTGATTTCTTGACACAGATGAACTGGTACAAATACTCATGTGTCTACAGCGTGTGTCGTTAAAAATACTAACTGATTATAAAGACATACTTGTCTTTGTTAACTTTAAAAAGAGTAAAAACTTTTTGCGTCAAAATAGTCGCAAAGAAATTTCTGTAACTGTTTCCGAAAATTGAATTTGGGTTTATTTCCTTCAAGGCAATTAGCACGGTTTGATGAACGACAATAAAGATTATTTCAAAATGAAAAAAGCAGTTCTCCTTGCAAACAAATTATTTGTTAAACTGTTGAAAAGCACCAACTGTTTTTCTGAACTCTCATACTGGTTATCAACCTTTCACTTGTTGAACTTTTGCTTGTAAGGTCAGCTTTTCCAACATCAGCATTGAAAACCCCTGTTAATTTCGTGAAATAGGTAGAAACGTTTCCTAACTATAAATGTGCTCAAGTAAAGTGGCCTCTTTTCAATCGACAATTGCTTTTTAAGAAAATTTTATCAGTTTTCAAGAAAAAAGTGCTTGAATGGGTTAAAAATAGATATTAACGGCCCAAAATTAGCATAGTTAGCAAACTCAGTTTGAAATTTAAATCTACGTGGAGTGTCAGGGCAGTAAAAGTTACTGTATAGTTGTTTACTCAGTCCAGGTAGTCAGCAGCCAGTGTAGAAAACACTAAAACAAATTGCAAGACAGATTTCCCAAAGTGAAAACTTGCTTTACGAAAAGCAAACGGTCATTGCTACGATGTGAAAACAGTAGTCAAATAGTGTGATTTAAGCCACTCGCGCGCAGCATTCATACAGTTAATTTGTCATAACTCGTGATTCTATGCTTTGGTAGCTAGAGTTACTGGATTTTTGTGGGGTAAAAAAAAACACATTTTTTTACATTTAAACCGGTGTAAAATGTAACACAAAGTGACACAAATCAAGTACTCATCACCTCACCGAGTCAATCTCAGACGACATTTAACACCATCGCCTTGGGTGTTACTGCCAAATAAGCCCTCAGCCCCAGCTGAATGCGATCACACCATAGCATTATTATGTCACACAACACGGGGTGCTCGTGATAGATTCGTTTAAGTGGGAGCTTACTCAAGTCTGCAACCTGAATCTGAGTTGATTGTGCGAACTTAGCTGGTATAGGTACTACTTAGCAGATGGACAGCCACATAATGTGAGCGTGCACCCTGCATGCTTTCATCTGTAAACGAATGCACGCACGTATCCATGCACCCAATACTTTGCGATTGCGTTGTGAAATCTTCTGACGAGATAATGCCAACCTTAGCGTATGTACGACACTGACAGTAAGACTGGCCACAGCAAAGCTTGCGCACCAATCAGTGCTGCCAACACTACAAAGAGAAATTATGCCAAAACGTGTTCCAGAATATACCGAGCTGAATAACAAAGTTCCGAGCTATTTTTCTGCCATAAAACACGTAAAAAAAAGAATAACAAGGTTTCTTATGTTTAGGAGATTCGATTTACGCAACCTTAGCTTTAATGCCCATCCCCAAAGTACCGTGTACCTCACATGTCTCCTAAAATCTTTAGTAAACGCATGCAATATTCCGTAAATAGCCGGGATTTGTAGCGCATCACCGGAAACTTGTAACTTTGGCAAAAAACTAATCTGTGGCGCCATCACCTTCAGTGTTTGTGAAGTGAAGCATGACAGCAGTTCCAGCCCAGTGTATCTATTTTTTTAAATGAATTTGTTGCAAGTTCCGCAGAATTGAGAAGTTCAGGATTTTGTGGATATCATACACACTGATAAATGCAAATTGTCAAGTTTTTCACAAAAAATATTTTTTCCAAGAAACTTGAAAATACACTAAATACTCGATTTTTGGTACAGTAAAAGTATCGCATAACATCAATTCATGGATCAGAGAAAAAACGTCGTTATGTATAGACGAACTGTGATTAGAGCCAAACCACATCAAATCGTTCCAACAATTGCGTTTTAGTTCATTGCCAAAGCCTGGCAAGGGTTAAAAGTGTTCCCTGATTAGGATTGCCGCTAACTATATCGTGTTGTCGCCCATACTCTGACAAGAAAAAGTGAGAAGTTATTTTTTCTTTTTTTTTTCAAAATTGTTTAACGTCGGTTTTGGGATATCGAAATCATTCGCACGTTTTACCACTTTCGTACCATTTTCGCTATTGAACTACACAACGATGTCATACTTCTTCCACAACGGAATACTGCTTCTGTTGTTCGACAAAATACGCACTGCTGCACCAAGACTATCAGTCAAACTGACTACAGACGCAACAATCCCTAACACAATAGAGTAGAACTCGTGTAATGATTTGCTTCCTTTGTTGCTAGTGACGCCATTCTTACGTCATACCTGTCACGGCTTAACTTAACTGCGTTCCTATTCGGTCATAAAAGATTTGGGTGGCAGCTCCATACAGCCGAGCTTGCGCTTCAACCTGTAAATCAAACTTGCAACTATCGTCATAAACGTACAAAATATGCTACGGGACCGACGAAAAAGCGTCGCTATAGGCGAACTGTCGTTATACTCGAAGTCGTTGTAGGCGAATTTAAATCTGCCAGCGGATAACACTGGAACCAGTCAAGGACAATGTCATTTTTGGAAGTCTTTGAGCAATATACGAAACACTCGAAGCCAAGGATCAGTCGTGTACAGATGTACAAACTCAAACAGAAGGTGCTTGTGGTGATCTGAAAATCACCTTCAGATGCTTTCAGCGAAAACTAAGAGAGGTGATGTTGGAGGCTAATCACAAAAGAACGCAAAATATGCGTCAGACGACGCCGCACGACTTGTTTCAACAAAAAACTACAGTCACGTCGACTTTCAAACTTCCCGGATGTCCAGTCGATGTGCTTTCTGTTCAAAACTATACAGTAATAACTTGCTGATAAACTCGAATCGGGATAAGTGTGCAAGAACCTGTCACAAAAACGATTTGTGACAGGTTCTTGCACGCTTATCCCGGATGCGGGTGCATACTTAAATGGGATTTAAGTTATGTCACACAACCTCAGGTGTTTGTGATCGAGACGTTTACGTAGTGTCTGCGGTGTCTGACCATCAACCAATAATGCAAACAATGTGAACGACGGTGGAGACACGTAGAGCTCAGCACAGCAGCAGTATCAGCAAGGGTTCGTACATTTCTTGGGTGCCAGCCAGTTAATAAGTTGTTGAAAGGACGAATCGCTTCCTAATACGTCCACGATATCCGGTTGCAACGGCACAATGATTACTCCCGGTAGCTTGGCCTGTGATACAGGTCGGCTCGGGCTAACTTGAAACCTCCAGCAATCTTTCCAAATAAGGGAAGTGTGGTGCCAAGCTTTGGCAAACTGTTAATTTTTTGTAGACATGCCGATTGAATAAAGAGCGACGGTTCAGACAGGAAATGTTCACTGGCCGAGCCAGTGTTACGATGTTGTTGCGCCTTCGACCCAAGTTAGGAAAGAGGCGTTGGTTTCATCGACCAGTCATTAAGTTTTTGTTAAAACTACAACTTTGTGGAGCAATTTTTAAAGTCACTGGACAAGCTGTCTTGTCAAAATATTATCTCTGCATAATAAAAAATGTGTATTTTGTTAGTTTTAATCCAAACTTAGCAATTTGCCAATCACATTCCGTGCGCACAAACTTTCGGCATATCGACGAAACGACGCGGCGCTGAATTTGTTCTCCTATGAAACAATGTAAACATTAGCGGGATGTATCAGAAAAACAACGAAGCTGTACACGATGAATGCACAACGTAGCAACAGTCAACGGCAATAAGTGGCACTTTTGCTTTTGTCGCAGTATCCGGTTGGTTCACAGAAGACTGCAACACAGCAGCGCTAATAATAAATCCCGCCCCATGTTCTTTGGCAATCTGAAAACTTGAGACAAGTTTCTGAAAAACGTAATTGCCGCGTTTGAATTATTTCGTGCAAATACGGGTTGGATTCTCTTCAAAACTTGTTATTTTGGGCAAGGAAAGAGGAAAAGCGGAAGTAATTCCAATCAAGGTTGCTGGGTGGTGTCGCGATGGTGTTGTACTTTGGAAGGTATTAGTAGTTTTTCTTATTAGCTGGTGGATCCAAACAACAGTGCTCCAAAATTACATTGTTGCTTGTGGGCGAAAACCAGGGGCGTCTACTCCTTGTGTACTAGGTGTGCGGCGCAGACCTTGTCAAACTGATCATGACGTTTCTTTTTCCAGATCGTGCGATCAAGGGAAATCACAAAAAAGCTAGAAAGATAATTATGTAGGTCTCATTGAATTTCTGAACCAAATTTCAAAACTGTCCCATTTCAACTTCCTTGATTTAGCTGACTTGTCATGTATTATTAGTTTCCCGTTTCGGTTTTTGATTTGGAACCCAGGGTACAGCAACCCAGGGTGCGCTGAAGCAGCCGCACACCTTTGCGTGTAATGAAAGCATTAGCATGGGTATATACCAGGACACATTCGACCTTCATTCATTGGCAGTTCAGCTGGATTGAGCAAAACGGTTCAAACAGGCCAGTTCTGTTCCGCCAGCAGTTGTATATTTCGTAGCCACATATTAAAGAAATGAAAGCTTTTTTTCGTAAGCTACTTTATGCGCATTCTCAATTATTTTGCAGTTCGCAGGTTTCGATATTGCAAACCTGGATGTGCGCCATTCCAGCCGCACATCTTCTGGCCTCGACTTCTGGTATTCGAAGACACATTCACGCAGCGGGTGATCCGGATACAACATGCTACAGATCAGCCGCAAAAAGTGAAAAGCACGGTGGATGAAGGTGATCTTAGTTGAGTTGCAGAAGAACCACTAGTTTCAAACTACAGAACAGTGACATGTGTGACAAATTGGGTTTGACCAGGTAAACACTTTTGGCTGAGAGGCAAAATATTTGGTGGAGACAAAATACCTCCTAATATTAAGAGAAGGGCCTACAAAATTTTAAGATTTCAGTTCCAGATTTTCACTTTTACAAATTCCCAAAAGTAATTGGTTGAGTGACCTTGTTGTGATGCTCTTCTCTTATAGTGGCTGTAGTGATAAGATATTACACACTAACCACGTTAATATAACTTACACCCATAGAGCTGGTGCTACCACCACAACTCGCACTCATGCGGAACGCAGGTGTCAGTTTGTGCAAACCAGTGGTATTCAGCCTTTTTTGTACAATCGACCCCCTACAGGAACTTTGCCTGAAAATCACCCCCTTCCTATAATAATTTTTGCCTTGTCTGAAAATCGCATTTGGTTTGGAAAATAATTCAGTGCTAATGAAATATAAACGGGCAATTTAGTTAGCACAAAGAACACGAATGCAAATATTTTTTGTAGAATAAATGTTATTCATTTCCAAAAAACAGTTAATTCCAACTAATGTGAACGTTGCGATGTACTATCGCAGGCTTTTTCAAAGCAGTTTGCAAATTGGTCAGTTCAAACTGAGTTTCCCCGACCTTGTTCATGGTAAGGCGATTGCGGTATTTATCACGCGTGTACAGTACTTGGCGCAAACCTTGATCAGGAAAATACGTCGTGGGAAACCCCTGTAGTAATAGTTTCACTTATCCCCAAAGTTCCGGAAAACGCTCACTGCACTTTATCCAAAAATTTGACCATCCGTGTGTATAAAATACAACCGGGGCTTCATCGCCGCTTTGGATGTCGATGAGGCGTTCCTGGATGGTGGAATCGCATTCGCTTATGCTAGTAAGTTGGCAAAGAGCTATTTCACTCTTAACATTCTACGCAGTGTCAATTTCGGCGTGACCACAACAGAATGATTTCATAGCAAGCCTCAAACAACAGGTGGCGAAGATTTTTTGGAATCCTTATAGTTTAGCCAAGATTGTGTGTTTGGGCTTACTTGCCTGTCTAAGTGACTCCTTTCCTAGCTTACTGTTCTGTTACACTCTGTCATAAGTCAGATGAACACAGTACGGCTATATCCACAGAACACCAAAACACTCGAACTGACTGAAAAACACGACAAGCACGTTTTCCAACTTACGGCTGCAGCTGTTACTAGTTTTCCTAGCCGTTAATTGCTACGTAAATCGTCTCGCAACAGTCATATTTCCAGTATTTTTGCAACAGAGCACACTTTCGTAGACCTACGTGATTTTACTGAAAGTACTAACCAAAGCTTATAAAACACATGATAATGGACAGCCATATTTTTTGCCTACGAAACAATGGCTTGGCAGTGCTTTGCCGAAGGCCATGATGACTTGTTTCAAGGCAAGTTTGCTAATAATAACAACACATACGGTTGGAGGGATTTTTTTTCATAATTAGGGCAACCGAAAGTCATAAAATTCAAATTTTTGTCGTGTTTAAAGGTTACGTAACGTTAGTAAAAAGAAATTTCACGCTAATACCGTGAGCGACTCCGACATTATTAGGTGAAAAAAATTTCAAAATTTATCATTAGGTCAAAATTTATCGTTACGTCAAACTTTTCTTGCAGCACAGCTTTTTTCTTTTATTAATATTTATTGAAGCTGCAAAAACTGATATCGATATGCTTTTGCAAGTTTAGTTGCAATTCTGAAATAATAATTGGTTTGTTGCCACTTTTTACGCAGGTATTGTTTCGCTCATATACTACAGGATTACATATTAAATTAGGCTAGGCTTGGGAAGGCAAGATACGCGGTCTTACAGTACTTACTTGGTTTGGTAAATGCTCTATCCATTATGCATTTATGATGTTCTCAGGTTTGACTCCAATGTAGTCATTGATGTACTTACCAAATATATGGCTAAGGTTAAATAACCAAATTCTTTAAAAGTTTGAAGTTACTGCATGTGTATGCTTCTGAGTTAACCTCAACCCCAAAGGCTGAATTATTCTGCATTTTCAATCGCAGGAAATTGACAAGTCAAGATAAAGTGAAGATTTGTAAATTACAGTCAAAATTTCAAGTTTTTACGTGAAAAAATCGGTTGCCCTATATTCCTATAATCTTCGTGAGGACCGCAATGCTTGATTTCCAACCAGTGACAATCCCGGTGGTTTTGGATAGTTGGTGCAGTGAAGCGTTACACAGAACGATGTTAGTTTGACTGATGCGTGACTAGTCCGATATGTGTTTTATAACCTTTGTTACGAACTATGGAGTCGGAAGTGCATCAAATGCTTTGATCCCAAAATAACAAATATTGTTTTATTGGAATCAGTTCAACATTTGAGTATGTTTTAACCTGCAGAAATCGCCCCCTGGAAACTGAAATCGCCTTCCAAATCTCGCAAATCACAAAATCGCCCCCACAACGCATAAAATCGCCCCTGGGTGGCGATTTCGCCTACGTTGAAGACCGCTGGTGTAAAGCATTGCCAAGTACATAGAGCTGCTGCAAAGGTGTGCCTGTAAGAAACGTGCGGGTGCTGGCGGGATGTTTGATATTGCAGTGCCAAGTGAAAATCTTCACAACATTTTCCTGGCAGGAATTATTTTGACCTTTGGGGTAGATGCGAAATATAGATGCGTTTTTTTATGTCTCCGTGTTTCATGGCCAGAAGAGGCATGTCAATTGAGCAGGGCAGTAGATAGATCACAAGCGGAGAAGGTCAGTGCCAAGACTCTCGTGATAACCCACAAAGGGAAAACGACAATAATGACATTTTTCCCTTCATCTTTTTTCATAGATATACTCCCCACTGCCAAAAGGATCGATTTTGACGTTCAATGTCTTGTTGGTTGTCATCGTCTTGTTGTCATCGTCTGCGCATACATGATATAACAAATACGGGATCAGCAAATGAAGATACTTCACAGCTATTTTTTCTATTTTTTACGCGCAACGTAGAAAAATGTATTCGTGAATGAAGACAAAGAACTAAAAGCAGAGTTTCAATCCAAAAAACATCATCATGCGTTGAAATTGCTCAAAACATTTATTTCCAATCTTGTGCTTTCGGCATAAGGCCTGAACCAACTTGTTTTGTTGCAAGTGATTTTAGGGGATAAATCTATATCATGCGAGGCTTGTTGAGTGTTACTTTCCACGAAAATATCGAGTAACATCTTGATCAATGCAGCACTGGGTTGTCATCCGAGCAGTTCGGCTTCCAAAGCAGCCTCGGCTCGGATTGAAAAAAGTTCAAACGAAATCAGTCACTCTTTCTTTAAGCGTCACCGAATTCATTCAGGCTATTGCACAGAAGTCATACCTGCTCAGAACGGTCCAAGCAGACGGCAACCAATTTAAATCGCTTCAGTTACCGATGGTGGTTGATAAAAACTGTCTAGGAACAAGGTTGGTTTTCATCTTGATAGACCGTCTTGGCATATATTGCACACAAGGGTTGGAGGGGAGAAATTCGCAAACACGCTGATGAGGTTGCCGTTGCGCGAGCAGTAGACTCAAATATAAGTGGGGCCCTCGGCTACACAACCAGGATTCTTGTGCAGCGAGTATGTCGATTCGATGACGTTCATGCAACGCCTACGTTTCGCCTTTATGAGTACTTGGCAAACTGCCAACGTATCTCAAAAGCTCCTGAAAATTTATAAACAAGTGTAAATTTAGATATTCTGCAAATTTAGAGGAAAAATTTGCCCAAACTTTTTCTTCAGATATCATTTCTATTCTGGCTTTCCATCGCGACGGCAATGCAACTGCATTGGGCAATGCAACTGCAACGCAAGGAGGTACAGTTGTCGTCAGAACACGACGGCAATGCAACTGCAACGCAAGGAGGTACAGTTGTCGTCAGAAATTTAGCGAAGTAAGGTATGAAGCGTAGTAAGATCTTTGACGTGGTTAACTGTGACGCAATAATATTTCATTGCTTTGCGTACTGGTATATTATCACTTGGTTTTGCTCGTGTGGTTACTGGTTATCACGATTTTTTCTTTATAATCACGGAATGTTCAGGACATATTTTTGCCAAAACGGCTTCTAGAGTCAAAAATCGTGCCATGCTTCGAAGAACGTAACGACGTATGCATGCGTAATTGTTTTCCTAAACTTTCTCTTCTCCATCCTAGGGAATCTGTTTGGGAACAAACTGGCAGAAAAGGCGAAATCAAAAGCTTGTCAACAGCAATGACATCGCAGCTTAAAGTTTTTTTTCAACTGTTAAAAAAGAAAAACAAAGCTAACATAAAGGGTTTATTGCTTTACAGATGTTTTTAACAGCAGAAAAACAACTGTCGTTGCTTCTATGGCCTTACCCTACGTCACAAATACAAATTAAATGACGTCTATGAGGAGAAAGTGATTTGTTTGTTGTGTGCAGTAAGGGAATAACAAAAGGCGGGTCATGTTGTTTATGTTTTGACCGATTTTATCCAGCCCGTGTACTGTGTTAACTACAATCTGAACGATGTGATTATTTACATCTGAAGTAGGTTAGGATAAGGTGAGGCAGGAAGTGCGGGTGATGTTCCAATTTACCATTCATCTTGGTTGTTTTCTGGCCTTATCAGCAATTGCAGGCAAGGGAGCAGGAGAGGACAATGCGGAGGTTGGCGTCTGATTTTGGAAAAGTAGCAGGGAACGAAAAAACAAAAGTCCTTTGCTTCTGCGTTATCCACCACTAAACTGATGCCTACAGGTTGCAGTTGTGCGTACTTGTTTTGTGTACACGAAAATCATTGCATAAATTAGATTAATAAAAATGCAGATGCATGAACATCAAAAGAAACTTAGCCAAATACGGAAATAATTTCTCCAGACAAACACTGGAGACGGTCAAAGTGTTTTTGCAGTTACACAACGACCCTTTTTGCAGCGAATTTTCATCTATGAGGGAAACGCCAAACTTCAACAATTTCTCATTCATCTCTTTTAGGACAAGGACCATTATAACTCGAAGACACAGGAAGATTAAGAAATTGCAGCTGTCGCGAACGAAGTTTTGAAATTATCAACCTTAAGAAAATCGGAGAATTGCAATCGGAAGATTTTGTCACAGACAGTTTCTTTGACGAATCCAGTCACTACCGGCAAATGCAGTTGAGATTGTATGTTAGGCTTGGCTGCGGCAAGAGGCAGCATAGTGTCCCTGCTGCACTCCCAGTTTTTCAACCAATGTGAATAGAGTGGGTTATTGACTGTCACGTGAAAGAGATAAACAAATGCCAACTCGATTCTGAGGATGTGAGTCACAGCGACAGTAAACAAATGGAATTAATGACAAAAAAACCCGTCTGGTGATGAGTATTTTGACAGATTTGTTGCACATTCTGGCGTGATGAGACAAATAAGTTTAACAGACATATCATCGCCACAGGGAGTTGTTTGGAAAATGAGCCGAGTACCTGCAAACGCTCTATTCATAAACATGTTTCGGTTGCGCACGGATGAGTACTAGGCTTATATTGTCTGCAGCAGGGCTTGCTTTTTTGCGTTGCTTGCTGAAGTTCTTATCCACGTCGTACCATTTAACAAACAAAGATTGCGACCATGCCGTTGTTGATTCTTGCGTGACAAGAAAGGACTTAGCCCGCATGTGCTTGTAGCGCTGGCGCAATATTCGATACACTGCAGAATGGGCAGGATTTTTGTTCTACACACACAGTTTCTCCAAAATAATCCCTACTAATACGCATTTGACTTTACTGAAGACTTGATTTTTTGTGAAGGGTTTGCTGGACTTGTCTTCTGCATTTGTACAAGGCATGCCCTACTGAAAAATCATCACCAGTTGAAGCTGTGCAGTGCTGACTTACTTTTTCTTACGACTAGGTTTTCAACTTGACTTTTTAAATTAGGTTCGCTGAAAAACGAAGTGTCTGTGACCGAAAACGCTGTTGTAAGGAAACAAAATGTTTCTAGAAAAACAGTATTGACATTTATGCGCAGAACGCTTCCCTTTTCCGAAAAACAGGCAATTTCTGTACTCAGCTCTTAGCAGCAGTTGATGTGACATATCGCGCGACTACTTGCCAGCTTGTTTAAGTCTCGTATCCGCGCAACGGAGAACGAAGGTTCATGATGATAAGCTAAGTTGCGTTGTTGGTTCGTTCGCGGGACGGTACACTGTTTACAAAACATCTATTTGAAAGCCACGGTTATCATATCGAATTTGAGTCATTCGTCATTCGCTTTAAGACAGATTTCGGTGAGACGTTTTCCAAACCGGGAGTTAATTTTCGAAAAGTTTACTACACAGGCGAGAAACGTGACTGAGGAAAAATTGTTTTCTGCTTATTCCTAAGAACTCACTTTGTTTTGCATCACAGCTTCTACTAAACCTACGGCACGAGGACCACATCAGGCTGCTGCGACGTGAATCACGTCACAAGAACTTTGCCCAAGGTTTCGCAACTGTACTCTGGCTGCGTTTCATTTGTCCATTTTAGCACTCGACATTTTACTGCTAGCATCAGCAAATTAACCGGATTTTCGTTTCTTGTTCGTGAAAACAAAGTGAAAACAAAATAATCCGTGGCACTTGTAGCAAAGTTTGGGAAATGGGACATACAGAACAATCTTCTTAAATTTCTAATATGATGTTCTATTTCAGCTTTTAAAGTCAACAAACCAATGTCATGACTAACAGGGGACGGCATTCTTGTATGCTGATTCAGACATTTTTTCCAGTACTATGCCAGCTAAGCTCCACGCAGTGCAGCGGGACGTTTACGACCTGCTCAAGGACACTAAAACTTTACCAACCGAATGGCCGCAGCCGACAAAAACGAGCAAACCTGCTGTACTCCACTACAAAGATTGCAATGCGAAAACTACATTCGTGCGATGTGTTCTTCAAAGGGAGACATATATGCACTGATTTTCAAACGGGGCGTGTCGTATTGACCAACCGTAAACATTTAATTTAAGACCATATATCTTTGACGACTTCTAAAACCTAGCCCTGCACGACCCTGAGTGTTTTGCGTAAATCACGGTTCACGGTTTACAGGCTATGGCTTCAGGTGAACGCAAGAAAATTTAGATTCAAGAAGAAAAATTCATATGTGTTTTGGAGAAAAGGTAAGTGCTCAGCTGATGCAAAATATTACTTCATTAGTGGGCAATCATTGAACCATGAATGCTCGGTTCTTTCCACACCAAGTTGGCTGAAATAGAGAACCTAATGAACATTTAGGCTGGTGCGCACTAGCACGCTGTGTATGTGGTCTTAGAAACAGAAGATTGTGACATCATTATCGCAACAACAAACAGAAAGCACAACAAACATGTGTGTAAATCTTGTCTAAACGAATTTTCGTGGCTGTACGAAACCTAGACCAGGTCAAGCTGTCCAATTGATTTATGCTGGAGCTTTGATGCAATGCAACAGATCTAACTAGTGATAATGAAGGAATCGTCATCTACGCCCAGCCCCTGTAATCGCGTGCTTAATGCAAAATCTTCCAGCACAGGAAAGGTGAAAAGAAAGTACAACAAAATCTCGAAATCGAGAGGCTCGCTTACACCTGCTTGTGACTGCAAGAAGAGAAAAAACGAAAACATCCTCCCTGACAATCTGGCGGACTTCATCATTGAGAACGAGGCTGCGACGCCAGTTTTAACAGAAGAGCAGTACGACGAATGTTTGGAGATCTTATGCAGCAAAATTTCCAGAAGAAAGCAGCTTGTGCTCATACACCGAATTTTGGGTAATTATTGCATTTATGCCTTAACTATGCGTACAGCGTGGAAAGAAATTGTCCTGAAATGGATTTTATGTTACATGTTTGTCTTCCCCAACGATCCTTTGAAATTGATACAAATTTTCGAAAAATCATATTATCCTAATTTGAGGCGCGCGAACAAACTAAGGATTTTATGTCTGGTTTTACTGATTATTTCAAAAACTTGTGAACTAACTGTGTTGTGAAGTTGACGAAACCAAGCACGCAAAGATCACATTCGGCGAATAAAATCACATGTCTGAAATCTTATCGTCCGTTTTCACAAACCTTCATTAGGCGAATTTCAATTCTACTCTGGATTGGTACAACCCCAAAAAAGTTTGAGAATGAAATGCTTCCAGTTTTATTTGTAAACTGCAGCGCGGATGAAATCAGAGATCAACAGCGAAGTACCCAGCCTTGCGATGCCTTTGTAAGAGTTGGACATTGACCTAGGCCAAGAAAATTCGAAAACTTCGATAGGCGCGGCTGTTGCTGTGACTGTTTTACTTTATACCCGCATCAGTAAGTCTCTGTCCACAAATGGAGCTTGCTTTTAAAACATCCGAATATTTCACTGATTTTTGTTGGTTTTCGATTTACCGGTCCAGACTTAGTTCTCGCAGTCATGGTCAGACCACCATGAACGAAACGTTGTATTGCATTGCCAACTCTCAACACTCCGATAGAGTTTGAACCACCATTAGGTTAGGAAACAAACTTTTGTCAAGAAATGTTATTTATCTTTCGGAAAGCAGCACAATATGGGTTCTTCCCCTTCTTGTCCTCGTAATAACCAACTGATACTTTGCAAAAAAACAAGTGAATCACTGTACATTACTGCGCATGGTCCACTGCAAAGTTTCAAATCCCAACCATGACAAACCTTTCTCAACAGCGTTTTAATATCCTAATGCTCGTTTAAGTCAAGTCTTAGTCAAACTCACCGTCCATCAGTGTCTCCGGTTCGTCTGAGTAATTACAGAGGCTAAGGAAAGTCATTAACAGCAGGAGTGGACAAAAATTTACGCGACCAGCCTTTCCCACGCGAAGAAGTCATCGAGGGCTCGGTTTCGTGTGCTGCTTTAATCGATTTTGAAATACCAGCACGTCACGTAGCCAAACAATGCATGATCGTATACGCAAGGCTGAAAAATTATGCGGCTGACGTGGGCCAGCGATTCTCAACTTATTTTACGAAGGTCAGGGCGCGCCTGTATACAGAAAACCACGGAGTAAACTAAAGGGATCAGTTTGGCAAATGACGTGTGCGGTCTCAACACGTGCGAAAGAAAATGCTTTATTATTATCGAAAACTCATGCGATGTCGGTTTCCCATGAACGTGCGTGATGATGGGTGTATTCAAAATCGACAGCAGTATTTCCTAAGTGCTGCAGTGCCTTAAAATCATTAAAGCTATGCTTTTTAGGTTTTATCGAAGAAAATTAGTAACAAACTCACCGTAAATTGGGTTTTTAACTTTTTTCGATGAATTCTAAACAGCAAAGTATATACGCAGATTTTATAGTAGATCTCTTGTACAAAGTCCGTCTGAAACTGACAAAGTCTTATTAGGAAGACATAAACGCTGATGATCACAAAACAAAAAAATTACGCGAAGTAAAGCATGGATGAATAATTGCATGTATAGCAGAGCGGACATAATTGGTTGCAGATGTTTGCACCCAGTCTTAAGTCGATGCAGCTGCATTGGGCCCCGCGCCATGGTGTTTGGGTAGATTGTTCATTTTTGCCAGATGCACCTTGCGCTTGAGAATTCAGTACAAAACGACATATAAATTCCATTGAGAACGCTCTCGTCAGAACTAGCAAATTTCCTCTCGAACATTAGCAAACGTGCTCAATTCTCGTGTTAGTGCTGTACTGTGTATCTGCACTCTACCACGATGGTAACACGGTTGACTGAACACGATGACGTCATGAAACCACTGCTCGGAGGGACCCCGCGCCTAGTTCTTGCATTGGGCCCCGCATCGGCTAGGGCCGACCCTGTTTGTACCAATATGATAACCAGAGGTCAGTGGCTAAACGTCAGTGGTCAACTTCCGCTAGTAGGGGTTTGAGTAACTGCTGGGTCAGTGTTTTCATTACACAGTCATCGCCGCACGCAATTCAACTATGCAAATGCTTTTCTTTTCCTCAAAAACGGATCTTGTTACGGTACTTCTATCAACATAAATTCTATAACCCTTGCAGCATTTTTACTTTGACTGCTGACTTCTGGTGGAACAGTTTCTGTGTGTTCCTTTCATCACCGAATTCACGTTGCTGTGAATACACAGCACAGCTTCTATTTATTGCTTGCCTAATGCACAGACTGCACAGACTCTATTTCTTGCTTGCATCATATTGCCAAGCAGCTTTCGCAAGAAATGTTGGGCATGCTCAATCCGTTTGATTTGCTGTTGGACGAGGTACAAGGGGAAAAGTGATGCTGGTCGTTGTGGTGCTATAACGGCAGCCTGCCAAGAAAATTGGATCTTGCGGCCCAATTCATACCTGACCTGTACCGCACAAGTTTTTTTATTACTTTTTATTATTGATCGCATGCAATGCGACTGAGAATTCTTGCTGAGTACCGTGATTTCCACTGATTGCTAGTAGTTACAAAATTGTTGACAGCCAAACTTTATTCATGTTATGTCAAGGAGTCGCAGTCAGAAAATTTTGAAAGGTCGGAAAATTTTCGAAGCTAGGAGTTGGAGCCGGACATTTTACCTCAAACTCCGCAACCCTGGTTCCAACTACTGTGAACCTTGCCCCTGGCTTTTTATCTGCAAGTTTTTTTTAAAGCAGTTTGCAAGTTGTTTGGTTGTATGGCGTTTCCCCAGGTCTTGTTTATGTCAAGACGATTGCATTATTTATTGCGGACGTGAGGGGCTCGGCTGAAACCTTGCTCGTCAATATACGTCGTGGGAAGCTCCAGTAGTACGAAAAGCTTAACTTTTCCGCAAACGTCCGGAAAACGCTCACTGCACTTGATACAAAAGTCTGACCATCCGTGTTAATGGCACGACTTTATCGTCGCTTTGGAAGTCGATGAAAAGTTCCTGGATGTGGAGTCGCATTCGCTTATGTTATTAACTGTTAAAAATGCAATTCACCCAGTCACTTCCTACGGCCTACGCAACCAAACTTTCGGCGTGATCTTCACAGCAGAATGACTTCTTAAGCATGCCTCAAACTACAGATCGCGAAAACGATTTTTTGGAATTCTTAGTTTAGCAAGATGGGTTTGGTTACTTGGTTCGACTTACTCGCCGGTTTAAATTACCCCTTACCCAGCCTATTGTTCTGTTATAGCCTACTCTGCCATTAGTAAGATGAACACAGTGCAGCTATATCCACAAGCACACAACGAAACTCTCGAACTGACTGAAAAACACGGTAAGCACGTTTACAACATAGGACTAACTGAAAGTAATTTTACTCGTAGCCCTGAGCTAGCTAAGGAGAGAGTCAAACCGACGACCCTCGGCATAACAGCAATAGAGATTTCCCACTCGACGAGGTCGCTCTGCTGCTATGTACTCATCCTTATACAACGTAATCACGTCGCCACAATTGCTACGTAAATCGCCTCACAGCAGATAACCACGTATTTTTTCAATAGAATTTATTTTATTCCATTGTTTTACTCAAGTTACGAACAGGGGCGTAACGAGGAGCGCACAATGACCAGAGCACCAAAACTCAAAATTCCGCAAGTATTTTCATTAATACAGTGCAAATGCTCCCGAAAAAACTTAGATTTGAACATGGGGTGGGGGCGCCAAACTTGTTTCTTGCCCTGGGCGCCATCTAACATCGGTACGCCTCTGGTTGCGAACCAAAGTTTACAAAACGCATGATAACGGATTATGACGTGTTTTGCCTACGAAACAATATTTTGGCAATGCTCTACCGAAGACTATATGAAGTCTTGTTTCCAGGCAGTTTTGCTAACAATAACACATACAGTTGGAGGGATTTGTAACAGTCCACGGCGAAAACTAATTAGGCTGAACTTAATTACAACTTTTTATTAATATTCCAAATCGTAGCAAAAGTCGATGTGATGATTTATTGGCAGTAATGTTATGATTGTTGGACTATTTTTAGAATCTTCAAAGAAACGAAAACTATTCCTCTTTGAAAAATGAATTTTGGCCGATTGGGTATTTTCTGAGCTATATCAGAAATCGATCGCTTTCAATGAATATAAGCATAATAAAACGAACTAATGCATGCTACTGTACAAGAGAGAAGTCCAAAATTCCCCGCGTGCTGACATGCATACAGGCTTGCAAATGTTATTTCTTGATGTCTCCTGTTTGACGCTGCTCATACAACAACTGGGTGAACTAACTAAAAATTCGCTGGAAATTCGTGAGAACCGCGTGAGAATTCGTGAGATAAAAATATCGCTGGAAATTCGTGAGAAAAAAATATCGCTGGAAATTCGTGAGAAAAAAATATCGCTGGAAATTCGTGAGAACCGCAGTGCTTGGCTCCCAACCAGTAACAATCTCCGAGGTCTTGGATGGTTAGTGCAGTGAAGCGTTACACAGAACAGTGTTAGTTTGATTGTTACATCACCAGTCCTATCTATCTTGTGCTTTTTAACCTTTGTTACGAACCATGTTCTGTCGAAAGTGCATCAAATAATTTCTTTCCAATGTGGCAAATGCAATTTTTAGTTTTGGAATCAACTCAGACTTTTAGTATATTCTGGCTTGCCCAAATCTCCCCGTGGAAATGAAATCTCCCCCAAATCGGGTAAATCATGAAATTGTCCCCCCCAACGCATAAATTCGCTCGCTGGGGGGCGATTTCGCTCCCGTTGAAGACCACTGCCCTAGAGCAATATAGAAGAACATGTACTGCAAATGCAATTAACAGCACCACGCGCAGTGAACTTATTAGTAATGAGCTCGCGAAGCTTGCAAAAATATAAACATTGCAGGTTTACACATTGCGGCCTTCGCAGATCTAAATCGATGGGTTCTGCTGCTGATGTAGATATGCACACTGTCGTATATCTGCCAATACAGTAGATCTGAACATAAGCAATACAGAACAAAGTACTGTTATACAAAGCCACGTGACGTAACAAAGCTGACTTGTGTGGAGGAAACAAGATTTTTATCAAAGTAAATGTAAATTCGCCCCCACAACCAACCTTTTTGGTGGAAAACTAGTTATTTTATCCCAAAGCTTGACATATTTTCATAGGATTCGCTACATTCGGGCAACACTTTTATCCTTCAAGTTATCGGCATAATATGTGAAAGATAGAATACTCTGTCTATTAAAGTAATAAAAACGTCTATAGAATTTTTATTTGATAGAAGAATTTGTTAAATTATATCAAAATCTTCACAAATTTTTCTCAGCAAAGCGAGATTTACCAAATGTTTACTTGCCGCTAAACGGCTCTGGGAAAACATGTGGACACTGCTCATGCAAACATGCCTTTCTTCAGATAAGTCGCGCTTGGCGATATCTCGTGAGCGTTATTCAGCGCGGATGGCACCGGCACATCCGACCTCGCTCAATGGCACTCGCCTGCTGTGTTTTGTGTCTACTGCGCGTGGACTTTAGGTGTATGGTGACCCATTTGCGCATTGTAAATATTTTGTTGCATCTAAAATAATATCTGCAAAAGTTTTTTGCAAACGATTGAAAAAGAATTTTTCACAAAAACTTAAAAATATTTTTTCCACAGAAAATTGAAAAAAGTCAAAGTTTTGTGAAAAAAACTTTTTTTTCGTGTTTATTTTAAATATGTAAGAAGCATTTTCAAGGCACAAACGAGCCACCACACAAATGCTGTGGATGCACTCCCGCGCAGGCATATATTACAAACTGAAATTAACAACATCGATGTTTCAGCAATATCACTTTGTGTATTGCTACAATTGATCATTTCTATTTGTGTTTCGCGACAAGCATTATTTTTTCCGTGCTGTGCAAATGTTGTTTGCTTGTGGAAAGCTTTAGTTCACTAATGCATGGCTGCGCAAAAACTGCTCAACTCTGATTCTGACACATATTTAAGTACAAGGTGTACACAAATTTAGCAAAAATGTAACGTAAAGATGTGTTTTGGTATGGAAAAAATGATATCATTTCACGATCTCCAACACATCTTCGGAATGTTTGACATGACAAACGTTTGTGCAGCTAGGAAGCGTATACTGCGCAAGTAAAAGTTTGCAGCGGGGTAAGAAATGAAGGTATATGGAAGCGAAAATCCAGCCTCTTCTCTACCGAGACGTAATCAGGAATGCAGTGTTGAAAGCATGAGAAAGTTTCGGATTATAATGTCCGACTAAGCCGTATACCTCCTGGAACCTTGTGCAGGTCGCATATTCTTGACCGCGCCAATCCCTCTCAGTGCGAGTGCAACCCATGCTTGCCGCACTGCAGTAACAAAATCTAAAGCCGCATCCCCACAGCTTTTGTTGGGTGGATGTGTTAGTAATTGGATAAAATATTAGAAGTCTTGGTCTGGCCGATCGTCCGAATTTTAAGAAAAATCTTTAAGTTTCGAAAAAACAAACTTTCCTTTTAATCAAAACTGTTGGATGTTGGACAAAATGTTGCGCCATGGAAAATGCATTTTTGGGGCAAAGCATTGGGTGCTGAGCAAAAATCCATTTTGTTGAACGAAAGTTTTCATCCCCCACAGGCGGAACGTTAGAAAAGGCTCATCACACACGTGCTCCACTCGCTGGGCGCAAAGCAGGCATCGTTCCTGACACTGTGTTAACCTATCGCTGCTGAAATTCACAATGATTCCTGCATTGTTGCTGGGAGCGTAGCTTCCATGAAAGCATTAGAATATCTCGATCTTCGGCGATGTTATGAAGGATAAGTCCAAACACGGTTAGCGCACTATAGTCATTCAAGCCGTGAAGTTGGTTTGACGGCCAAAAAAAAAACAGCCGACAGCGTTTGCAGTATAAAAATTTAGGCGCCCGCAGATATTTGCGCATTTGGAGCAGTACTCCCGTAAATAGAAAGGTGCGCTGTTTTGAAGATGATACTTGAGCGTTTCACGTTTTTCTATTTAGGCTTGCCGTAACTCCATAAGTGTAGGAAACTACCAACTACCAGTTGTACTCGTTAAGTACCAGCAAAACGCCGGGATTTTCTGTGGCAGAGATGCGACAGTCCCGTCTGCTATTTCCTAAGTTGGAGTTTATTACCTGCACCAGGCAAAACAATCCAACTGCTGGCAAGTACTAAATCTACATCGAATTAACAATTTTTGGCTGAGTTCTTTCCACCCGCATCTACCGGTTTTGTTGGAGGAATGCTTTCAAAAACAATAACACAAAAGCAGGCAATGGACGTGGTTAGAGTTAAAACATTGGCAAATTTCTCGGCTGAAATTGCGCCGTTCCTTCAAAATTCACGCGTGCAATCCACCAATACAAACAGAACAAGACATGTCTGCACATTTCAATTGCATAATGTAGAAACACTCGGAACGCCTGCGCGAAATTTATGCAATAAAGGTCGGACTTAACAAGATTCTTGAACGGCCTTTCTCTTCACCAATCCTGCGGTTTGATCAAATACCTATCTGGGCGTTGATGACTCAAAGCTGGATTAAGCGCGTCATGCACTTCCAACATAGACTGAAGACTGCCCGTTGAAATAAACATGGGTTAGTTCAAACCCAAAAGCCATGCCAACACTGTAGACGACAAAACAGGCCAGGAGTAGGTCTGCAAGCAGAAAACTACCAATATCATTCATTTGGCGCACTTGTGCGGGAGTATTTTAGAAAATCATATATTCCTGCAAGAGATAATATTGAAGCGTTAGGCAATTAGACGTCGTAGGCAGTTCCATTCTTCTGTCACAATCAGGGCAACCAAATGTCAATAAAGTCAATTGTTTTCTGCCTTTTTCAAAGTTTACGAAACGTCCACAAACCAAATTTCACATTGATACCATGAGCCACTCCAAAGTTATTAGGTCAAAAAAAGTCGAAATTCATCACTAGATCAAAATTTATCGTAAGGTCAAAATTTCTTGCAGGACAGTTTTTTTCTTTTTATCGATATTTTATTGAATCTACAACAACAGACGTTGACATGCTTTTGCAAGTGTAGTTTAAATTCTGACATGCTACTGGATTTTTTTGCGACGTCTGACGTAATAATGTTGTTTTGCCCTGTACTGGACGATTGAAAGTACGCTAGGCGTGGTAGCACTTGATGTTGAAGTGTAACAATAGTGACTTCACCTTTACAGCGACTTCAGCAGATTTTTTAACACTGGATATTTTCTTGGGCGTTTGGATTGATTTTCACCTAACGTTTTTTTACCTCTAGTTTCTTTGAGTCTTCCAAACTTTCGATTTTTCTTTCATTTCAATAGGGAAATGATTTTTAACCTATCGGTTTGATTTCTAACATATGCTTTGTATTCCGCGTTTTAATTGCAAACCCAGGAGGAAATTCATAGGTCAAAATAAAGTCAAAATTTGTAAATTATAAAGTCAAAATTTTAAGTTTTTAGGTCAAAAAATTGCTTGCTCTAGTCATAACCAACTAACATTTGACACCTGAAGCGAACATCGCTGACTTAACAACGAAACAATTCGATGCAAAAACAAAACATAGATCCTCGACACAGTGGCGTAGCCAGCCCAAAATTTTGGGGAGGGCCAAAAAATTTTGGGGGAGGGGCAAAATGTTGATTTTACTTTGTTTGAAGTTATTCTCCTAAAATCAAAATTTTGCTCCCCCCAAATTTATATACCGTATACCGTCTCTCAAAACACAAAATGACTATATATGCTAAAAATTTGGGGGGGGGCATGGCCCACTAGGCCGCTCTGGCTACGTCTATACCTCAACACTGTAAAAAAAAATTTCCTTGGTAAATTTGATGTCTGTTTTGCAAATGTCTGGAGCAGACGCTGACAGTAGTAGCAGATGATCTACTGATTGAAGAACGGTGTTTTCAAAGAAATAACCGGTTTTAAGGTTCATAGCCTCAGCAAGCTAAAGTAGAAAACAAATGCGAAAACTCTTGCTAAGTGATTGGCACAATGAAAAGGTTATAGTCCATCATTGATTGACAACTAAGATCTCGATTTCTGACTTGTTTTGGAGGCACTGAATACCACGATCTCCCTGCATTTTAGCGGCTGAAGTACAGAAGTTATTGCATTAAACTACTCAAATTGAAAACGTAACAGCACCAGAAGGCTGTGTTTGTGAGCTTATCAGCTCATCAATCAATATGCCCACCAAACGCACCACCCGTAGTACTACTGATGATTACAAACGTTTCGGCCAGTTTTTTTCAAAATTTTACCATCCTTTCAAACAAGTAACGTCGCATACATACGAGCACTGCCAAACGCAACTTTTCTATCCATGTCATTAAGCGGCCGCCTTGGTTGGTTGCAATAAAGCCAAAAATGTTCAGCATTACCTCGAAATATGTGTTGGGATTGAGGTTTGTTTCGGCTAAATAACTTGCAAGACTTTCGCACGGTGTTTGCTTGTCAAAAACGAACGCACAAAAAGACACAGACTAAAATAAAACTGCATGCTTTGATTTTAATCAAATCAGTGTATTTTGCATTTTTACGATTTTCCAAGACTGCCATGCTTTGTTCCTGTGTCTGTCCGCGGTAAGACCTTGCACAATTTCAAAAACTTTCTTCACCACGCAACCTTCATCGTCAAGATGTAGCTTTGCAATGACATCGAAAACTCAACAATTACAGTACAATGGCACTACTTCCTTCGGTCTGAAAACTTGGCCAGTAATTGACTGAAATCTCGGCCCCACGAGGCTGACGGAACGTCGGTGTCTGCATGACGTCATAAAGTGGTCAATTGGGTGCAGTGTTTCTTGAGGATACGCTTGGCTGCACACCTCAACTCTGATGTCCTATACCCAGGGCTACCATTGATCTAGAAACAAAAATAAGGACGGGTGAGGAAAATTTGAAATCATTACCTAAGAAACAAAACAATTGTTTCTGTTGGCACCACTAATGTCAGATGATATACTTGCCTATTTATCTCCAGGAACCATTTGCTTCAGCAATGTCTTATTCTCGACTTCCNTCTTGNAGTCGTCACGGAAAACGTTTTTTCGCTTGCTTATTTGTTGAATCAATTAAATGCTAATGGCATGCATGTCTATCAGATATTGCCTATTTAAACTTGTTACGCTACAGAAAATGGGATAAATAAGGACGCAAGTCACAAATAAGCACATTTTTTAGATATAAGGACAGTGATATTTTCTAAGACAAGACGTAGTACTGCAAAATAAGCAAAAATCTTTAAAATAAGGACGGTATAGTAGCCCTTCCTATACCAGAGGTCTGCAAACGTTTGTCAGAGGGCCACATAAGCTATCATAAGCTATTACACAACAGTTCGAGGCCGGGACATCTTACGTAATGTGACTGTTTCGGGATATGTTACATTCTACCAAATCAACAATTTTTTATATAATATTTTTTCATTATTGACAAAATGTCTTCGCGGCCGGGTAAGATGGCTTCGCGGGCGGATTTGGCCTGCGGGCCGTAGTTTGGAGACCGTTGTTCTATACAACCAAGGCGGGCATACGGATTTAAAAAGCATCAAACTTTGAACCACGCTTGTTAGCACAAAAACATTCGGTTCATACATAAAAATAATATAAGCAGTATTCTGTAGATTTCGACGATGAAAAAGGTTTTTGTTTGTGCTTACCTGGGAAGAGCAAGTGGAACAGTAGTACTTTTTACGTACTAAAGAAAACAGCGGTGACATTTCTGTTTTTTCTGTGTTTTTGATCAGCAATTTTTTATTCTTTTGAACTCTTTTCCAGGACTAGAACCGTACAGTGCCAAATCTGATGCTCACAACGAAGGGTTGGAACCTGGACACAGGACGCCGTGTCCTTTGAGCGAGGCTTCTCTTAAGGGCGAGGAAGTTACAACGACTATCGCCGAAACGTCGTCAACGGAACCTACGAACACCTCGTCCGTCACAGCAACACAAAACANAACAACCAGGTTCAAAGGAAGCGATAACGTGAACACTGAAACAAATGATTTAGTAGAACTGCGCAACCCGAACGAAGTTAAAGCCGGACTTCAGACGAACACGTCCATCCTTTCAAAGCCATTCGCGCTTAGAAACAGAGCCAGGTTGAATGACAGGAGGAAACGGGGAAAGCGCTTCATACCGTACGCGCTGTGTTCTCCCTGCGCCCATCTCATGGGGACCGGATCGAAACGATGCAGAAGGAAATGCACCGGTCCCATGATCACAACCGCAATCGCCTTGGCCAGCTGCCAGGCCCTGGCTGACTGCCCGAAAGCTCCTGCTCGGAGATCTCTGTTTAAAACTAATCTTCTGCGATCTTGAAAGGCTGAGTCACTGCTCTTATGGGTGAGACTGTCTTTTAAAGTGAATGCAACGACGGTTGCAGCACAGGCTTGTCGGATCACATAGTTAAGGTAACTGTAGGTCACCGCGTCTGCAAAGGCGTGATAGTGTCGTGACATCCATTCACGTGACCTGAAGCTGCTGGTTAACATTCACAACCTGCGTAGTAACGATAAGCAGGCTTTACTTTAAGGCAAAATAAAAGCTGCCGTGACTCTGCTGTCTGTTATGTTAAGTACCTACATGCGAAAACTATGTGGCCATGTTCAAGTAATTACTCTCCGGAAAAGTGATGTCGCGAATAAATCAGTAAATGTATTAACAGGAAATTGATTTTACGCTGCTGTACATATCTTCAGTCCTGAAACCATATTCAAGTAGAATCTGCATTTTCTTTTGTGCAGCTGGCTTTGTATTTGTGCAGCTGTTTTATTTCATGCAGCTGTTTTTTTATTTATTTGTTTTTGCAATCATTCGCCAACGCCGCCACCTTCTGTCGCAGCAGCTAAAAATCCTCTCGACAAGATATTCCCCTCTGCGTCATTTTGCAGTGCTACCACGTGATGAGACGCAAACTCCGTCTGCTGGAAGTGACGGAGTCTTGTTTTTTTGCGTCCGCATCCGCTCCACTCCAAACGCTTTTGCTCTGCCTCCGTTACTTTCGAAAATTTCGAAGTTCGACTTCGCCTTAGACTTCGCACAATTCTAATCTAAATACTACCAAACATGGAACGCATGTTTGCTAAAAATCAAACTCCCCTTTTGCACAGAATGAAGTTTTCAAAACTCCGCCTCCGCTTAAAACCGGCGGATTCCGTTTTTTAAAGGTTGGTTTCAGAAAAGTCACATTTCTCGTGGATTCTAGGGATTGGTTAATTACCAGCAATTCATGTGTTTCCAAAAGTTTTTGTCATAATGCACTAACGAAACGAGACATTTTTATACGAACTCTACTGCTGATACGTAAATTGCTAAAATGTGAAAAGTGCAGAGGGATGTTGCGCCGAAAGCAAAATACTTATGGATTTTGCCGCAACGTAATGCCTTGTCATCACAAGACTCAAACTCCGCTTAAACATAGTCTCTAGTCACCGAGTGGTAAGACGACGGGTCTGTGAGGTGCAAAGGCCAGAGGTTATTTCGAAAATCACCATGGTAAAAGTGTGCAAGCAAATGAACACGATCGGCACTACTGCGAAAAAACAGTTGATGCAATTTTTCGCAAGTGTTTGTTTTATTTTCTTGTTAGATCGCGCCCTGCCTTATCCCCAGCTCAGGCTATACCCTGCTAAAATTATCCTCACAAGCGTTTTGCGACTGTTTGAAGATAATGATTTCTGCTGAAAACTTCAATGCTTTTCCGAACGTCAAGCGTCTGACTCATCGCTTTTGTCATTCCGTGCGGATCATGTCTGCCACGCACAATTATCAGCTTCAACCAAACTAAGTCAAAACATAAATCGTGTGGTTTGAAACATACTAGTTGAGTCACAACATCTCTATTCGAGCAAAAGAACAAAAATTTACATTGGTGAAAAGCTAAAGCGTTTTTTAATCATTTTTTGCGGCGTGTTCTGCATATTTTGTGCCGATTTAGCAAACGTTAAGTTGTCAATCTTCGTAAATCCTCTTTATAAATATTATAATCGGCTCCGTTTTCATGTTAAGCTGATAAGCAATGCGATACAAAACTGCAATTATGCCAAGTGGCTCTTGAACAAATCTTTCAGCGCGAACCACACCTGCTGCAGCTGCAGCGTGATGCTTTGGGACCATATTTGCTGAGTCCATCAACTGCAAAACGTCCAAATACTTTGGTGCAGTGGTTCTTGAACGGGGCACACAACTCCCCAGGGGGATGTCAGCAAATTTCCAGGTGGAGCGAGCCCTTAAGCGATCCACAACATGGAAGGTTTGATCAATAAATTTACCGATAAATATCGTTTTCCACAAAACACTGATTCACGTTTCTGCATACACTCAACATCAGAGCGTGGGCGGCTGTGTATACAAGTGGACAAGCGAAAAGTAGTGGCGGGCGGAAAGCGATCATGCAATGTGGAACATCGTAGTCGGAGAAGTTAAACAGCCTTTTGTCAATTCACCATGAAAAGATGACTGCAGAGTTAAGATCTTCTGTCTTTTTATTGTTTCATTGCAAGCGAGTTTGCCGGCGAGAAACGCCTGACCTTTTCGCTTGACGAAAGGAATGATAAGATTTGTTATTTGATTTGACATTACATTGCAAGAAGCTTCGGTGATATGACCTTTCCCTTCATATTTTTTTAAATGCAAACTTTAAGGAAAAGTTCACCGAGAGGCCGACAGTAAATCGATTGGGGACGCATCAGCTGAAGACTAGGAAAAAATATCATCACCCATTTACAGTTGGGGCCACCAACTGCAAATGTGTCAAACTGGCACCGCATTCCCCTGCCATCTTTAGTCCTGGTATGTCTTGCCATGTCTGGCCATACGTGTGAATTTCATCAAACTCTTTTCCCTGTATTTTACTTTTCAAATTTTTTTCATGGTCTTAAACAGATATCGCAGTGTAATAAAGACGTTGTCTGGGTCTGTTCTTTTCTGTATGGTCCGTCTTTAACTGCAGTGAAGACGTTAACTTAAAACCAATCAAACTATATTTTTTCAAGAAAAACAGCAAGTTAAAATAAAAGGAAATTTACACAATCAAAGTATATACAGTATGTTAATTAATTGGTTGGGTTAAAAAGGCCAGACTTTCTTGAGAAGAATACAGGGTTGTTTACCTTTTCCATAAAAAAATCGTTATCCTATTGTGGCCATCACTTTCTGTTGTACGAAGGAAAGGATCTGGAGAACTGTGATTTAAGCGCAAAGTGAAGAGAAACACTTTTTCTGGCAAATGTCCCTCTTTTGACGACGGTGCAAAGCGACGCCTGCGGCATTCTGCACATAAATGCTGCATTGCGTGAACGACACGTACTTTCCCCGCGTCGCGTCAGATCACGACTGTTGGCGGCAACGTTGAAGTTCAGTCAGTAGGAGGTGGATCAAACGCATGAATTGGGTGATAGCGCAGACAGCACTTTGAAAACGGCTTGAATGTATGAACATCATGGAAAAAATGTAGTTTTACCAAATGCAGCGCCGTCGCGTTAGATCAGCTATGTCTAAACCAAATGGCTTACTGAGCCAAGCATTATGCCACTATCTTAACCAGGCCGCACATTGAATGACATATTAATGAGGGCCACACATTCAATGGCTTACTTTGATCTTAGCAAACTAAATTTAGCTAAAGCTAATGTCCTGAAAGCGTTCGTATCAAACTGCAATGGTAACAGACGTGATAAAGTGGCGCTGAAGACACCTACAACAGGAATGTCAAATTCAAAATATCAAAATGAGGACAAGTTGTCATGTAGGATACTTTTATTACAGTGAAAACCTAAACTATGCCGCACAAAACCTTCTTCTGGGCCGCGGGTTGGACATAGCTGCGTTAGATGAAGCCGGCCATGGAAAAAAGCAAGACGAAAATAAACAAACAGCAAAACACAGGAATAAAAAAGGTGATTCAACCTGAAAAACAGCGCAGCAGTGATGTGCCGCACATATTTACAAAATACGATTGTGTTTAGATCCTGATGCGCAACACAGAACCCATGTCAGTTCAAAATGATGTTGAATGCCATGGCAACTACGTAGCCTTCCAGAATAAGAAAACCGCGACGAAGGTAACGTAAGGTGAACGGAGCGTTCCAAAAAAAGAAAAACATGCAATCGTCAGATGTCGACTGCAATGGCGCACTCGGCCGTGTGTTAATCAGCGCTAGGCAGACTAATATGATCTGATGATTCATTGGAATAAAGGTCATGCTCTGCGAAAAAAACCAATGTTCTTTGGGGCGTTGCATGTTGCATGCACTCAGAAGAACACGCAAAACATCTTAACTTCGACATTTATCGGTCGCTGTCATCTTATGGATCAAGACTAGTGACCTCTGAATCAGCAGCGTACTCTTGTTAGCACCTTACGCCTTTTAACTTTATACGTTCAAGGTAATTGCGAATGAAACGTCGCCAACTGTGAAAAAGTAACGTCAGACCAGCACTTCAACTGCACAAGCCTATAAATGTTGAAGAGGTGTATCGGAGAAAGGTTTCAACATTTTTAGCTCGAAGTTCAAACTCTGCGCAGTACCGAAAAAAATAGTTACCATTCTATTTATTTTCAGCGCTGCTATCCAATGGACAGGATTGGCTCTTATCGTAAGTTACTGCTCATCGGAACTGTCGGTCATTTCCTAATAATATTACACGATCTTGCCCATGTTACACAGAAACCTAGCCAGGCCAAATTACTACGTAACAGCGACGAAGCAGTTTCTGTGAATTGTCAAATTCTACAAAATGCAAAATTGATTTCTTACAACTTTTTGCACATTCATACAACACATGAGAGTCGACTTGACTATTTTTGCAAAGAACTCGGCAATACTTAGAAAATGCAATGTCTTTACGTATAGGTCGTCACTAAATCATGGAAATGCTTCTTTATTTTATGTTTTGGGAAAAGCACATGAATGCCAAGCTGTTATAATTGTAGTTCCTCATTACAATACCTTGTAAAGAAGCAAAACAACTGCGCAAACAAAGGTTTGAAGCTTGTAGACTTGTAGTCCGTTTTCTATATGCATTTAGGGAAAAAAGAAATTGAGAAAATATTATAAATACATTTTCCGTTAACGATTTTGTTGCAACAAAAGCAGTGACGTACAGATATAATTCACGCAGTGACGTACGCAGAAAATTTTCATGGGGGTGTTTCATTCAGTGGCATATGGTGGTCATTTGCATTTGGTATGCGCTGTTTGTGACATCATAATTTGACATCATAGTCATGTTTCCAAACCAACGTTTTGGCGAAGTTTGTTGACATAATATGCATGTTTTTCTATACATCCACTCTCCTTATTTTATGTGTCATTGCACTGAATATAAACTATTAGTGCTCCAAGTTACGATATCGGAGGAAAATACACCCAACGCTACGATACAGCAATTCGTAACTGCAAAAATATCAGGCTGCGAGTGAAAACAGGGCAATAAAACACACTCATCAATTCGTCAGAGCAATTTACAACTGCAAAATGATGCTGCGATAATGTCTTGTCGAATACGAGCAGTCGAGCATAGAAAAAGTGCGGGTGGACTGGTTGGTGTACACCCCGGTTTGAAAAATCGAATCTTGCTAAACTACACAAGAATTGAGAATGCGCATGAAGTACGCAAGAAAATTTTCGATTTTTTGTTATTTATAGAAATCCAGCAAACTTTTAGTTTTTCTTTTTCCCCGCTGAGACACAATAAATGCCTGAATGCTTCTATGTTAACAACTGGTGTTTTTGAGTTCGTGCAACAGTTCTATCATGCTACAGAAATTGGTAGGCCTAATGCAGCCAATACGGTCAGGGCTTGCGCTGATCAGCCTTAGCAGACAAAATAAATGCAATTTTTCGGATAAAGTGAACTATCGCCAAACATAATCTTAAACGTGCATAGCCTAGTGAACGAAAGGTCTGTAAAAAGCGGTGAGATNGTTTCTGTACCCANGCGATAACACAGTTTCGTACCAAAACCTAATTATTACTTTTTGGCCCATTTACAATGTTCCTTGAANTTTGCATGCAAATTTATTCCGTGTTATTTGCATTAAGTCGACAAATTAACAAGCAAAAAGTATGCGAAAACAANTAATCTCCTTTGGGC
>JGI24159J19872_10000232_pt1 | contig 43046 bp, 36 predicted proteins | sample Ectturendosymbi4_FD_19872 | JGI IMG/M metagenome (IMG submission 19872) | reverse complement strand
CTAGGTACGAATATATCGTACGCCAGCTCTCAAAGTGTTATTTTGTGCTACTAATTGTGCCAGAAAATCATCCAATGGATCTGTAGTTAAAAAAAAAACTGTTTATACTGCTCATTAGAAAAATAAAGTAATTTTAGTTCTCGTGGAATTATATATATATGACAAAAAAGAGAATGGCAAATTGTGAATTTAAAAACTCTAAAAAAGACAGGTTCAAATATTATGCTTCTATCTTTTTATTAGCTCAGCTTTGCAGTTTACAAAACTTTTTTCCCACAGTGCATATGTTTGTAAGTTCTTGAATCAAGCATAGATTGGTTGTTAGAATACATTCATTGGGATGAATAGCAATGACATCTATAACTGAAAAAAAGTATGTAGCATTGAGAAAAAAATTGGACCAACTTGGTTATAGACAAGCACTTGGATTAGAGTCTTTACCACTGGTAAGTTATTGCACATTTTCCTTTTTATGCCAAGTGGAAGTTAACTTACAGCTAGCCAATGTAGTTGTGTAAATTAAAATATGTACTAATATTTAAAAATAGTCAATAATAAATGACATAGCCTATAACCGAATTTTTCATAAATCATTCAAGAATAATTTTTACATATTTTCTCACTTAACTACAGGATGGTGATGGATTTCCATTGTGGTCTACATGTTTTTTCTAAACTTATTTTTGAATGTGTGATCTGTACAGTTTCAAAGGATGAATCTGATTGTTTTTAACAAATATTTATTGCAAATTAGCATATACGTATGGGATTTGATAATTTGTACATTTGCTATGTGGAAAATGTTAGAGTGAAAACCGCTGCAGTCAACTCAGTCATTCAAGAATGTGAAGTTTTTTTCTGACAAACCATATTACATGATGATGTTTTTGTTATTATTATTTTGAGCCATGTTTATTATGGTTGTCTAATACAGATAACATGGTCATACTAAGTGCTACTTATTTTAGTAGATATATGTGTGTGTTCCTACTTCCATTAGAATATGTTTTTTATAGTAACACCTTCTGTTGCATGGGTTAACTTGCACTGTTCAATCTAAATGGATTAATCCTGTTGTGGTTACTGAAATGGTGATGCATTTGCACATGGCTTTTTGAGTGTATTGGCATTAGCAAATTTTTTTTTCGGTTGATTGGTCTGAACTGTTTTGAGCTCAGGCATTCTTGAGATGCCTCTGGTAACAAAAATTTTTATGTATTTTTTGTATGATTGCAATTATGAAAGTTGTCAACATGACTTGCATGTGCTGGTGACTTGCTGTGTGGCCCTAGTGTCTATGCTTCAGCTGAGGTTCGTGACATGTTGGCTGTTTTCACTGATTTGTTCTTACTGGTTATCTCAATTTATGTCTTTAAACTTCAATATCTTTTGGCCATAACTTGTCAACCTAATGACAGAGATGGCCAATTAAAGGCTCTTAACACCTTAGGAGGTGGGACAATTCGTGTGAACCTTGTTTCTAGTCTAACTTAGCAACTCCACAACTCACCTGGCAATTGCACTAAAGATCTGTTCAAACTGTCAAAAGATGCAGCGAATCTTCTAGTTTGGATTTTTAAAAATAGGAAATTTTTGGATTTTTTTTTCATGGGTGACATCATAGAAATCACTGTGGAGAAGAGTGCAAATGCTGTGATGTTTTTGTATCATGATGTAAAAGTGAATTATGAGAAAGTACTAGAAGACTGTTGTGCAGCAAACAACATCAACTGTTTATACTAATGAAGATATTTTTGAACAAAAACACTTGACTAATATATTGTTCAGATATAGCAATGGGAATTTCTAAGACTAGCAATTGTGCCTGGCAATATGAGAAATTTGTTATGAAAAATACTAGTCATTGTAAACACTTAGCAAAAAGCATGGCATTGAACATGTGTTACTCAGCATAACATTAAAGTAGGCTGAAACCTTATCTAATCATAACCTAATCTACTAGCCTAGAAAATGTAAACAGCAGATAATACTTTGGCCCACACTGCAAGATGGCAATTGTTGTTTGAGATTAGGTTCTCATACCTTGTGTAATACAGTAGAATTCACTTAACATGTTCATGGCTGGTGTACAAATATATCATACCTAAAAATCCCACATGAGCTGCTATTTTCACGTCACTTTGCAACTCCATATCTGGCCAGTTGATTGTGCTAGAGAGCTGTTCAAATCCTCAAAAGACTCGGCAAGTCTTCGAGTCTATAGTGAAAAAAAATTTTGGGGGTTTCAGTTTTTTTGTGAGTGATGTCGTAAGTCAGGTAGATTTTTGACCATTTTGGCTCAGGCTACCTGGCCCTGGGCCAAAATCGCTAGATGGAAGTATTTTGCTCAAGTTTGTATTACAAACTAGGCTAGATTCTGAGTCTTTTAAGGCTTTGATTGACTTTCTAAGGTCCAGGTTCAAAAGTTATGGCCTAAAAACAACAAAATAATTGATTAATTGGGAATTAGACAATTCATTTGCTGTTTTTAGGCTATAACTTCTGAACCAGAAACATTAGAATTCTGATCGAAGGCTCAAAGGACTTTGATTATAGCCTGGTCTCCAATAAAAGCTTGAGCAAAATAATTCCCTCTTGTGGTTGGGTCCCAGGCCAGGTAACCTGAGCCAAAATGGCCGAAAACCTACCACACTTATCACATCACTCACAAAAAACCTGAAACCCCCCAATTTTTTTTCACTGCAGACTCAAGACTTGCCACGTCTTCATGGTTTGAACATGAACAGTTTTCTAGCACAATCGACTGGCGAGTTATGGAGTTGCAAGGTGGTGCAGAAATAGCAGCTCATGTGAGATTCTTAGGTACAATATATGTGTACACTGGCAGCAAAGGTGTTAATAAATCCACCTTGGACCCAAATGATTTAGGATTTAATAAGTGGTGGAATTCATAACTAACAAAATAAAACTGGACATATGAAAAAACACATATTTTGGTACATTGTGTAATATTTACTAATCAGACAATGCAAGAACAAGGTTTGTTTGGCTGGACATGTTACTCTAACATCATTCTCTATTTCTTTGTCATAGAATATCAAATATCTGTTTACGTGAATACTTCTTTAAAGTGATTGAGAGAACATAAGGTGAATGAGGTTGTCGTCGTTTATTGGTAACTGTTCCATTACAATCTTTTGTGGTGGAAGCTTATGAATTATGTCCTGTATTAAATGCTTTTGTCATTGCGTGTGTTACCTGGCAATTTACCTATTTTCCATGTTTTTGCCAGTTGCCTAAAACACATTGTCATCCAAGCACTTAAATTTCATAATATGATTTTCTCTTAAACAGTCTACATAACTAAATTTATGAAATTTCAAGGGATAAAGATTACGACCGGTATCCAACAAAATAATGTGTGGAGAAATGTATTGGTACGCAGCCCTCTTCCTGTTCTGTACAGACCCATTACATATAAGTACATAACCTGGTGTTGAAAGTGTCAATCTAAATGTCAATTGTTCAGGGGTGATATTTATGAATGCAGGTGGAGCGGCTTTTCAGTGACCTTATTCACACAACAGATAGCTTGAAAAGAGCAAAACTTGGACTGCAAAAGCTTCCATCAACTGGTGTCGATCCTGAACAAGTTGCTGAAGATGTTGTTGAGCCATATCGTGCAGATAATGCTAGGCTTGTCCAAGAAAACAACCAACTGCATTATGAATTTGTGAAAGTCAAAGAAGAGCTGGATGCTTCCACAAAGAGTGAGTCCAGTGCTAAAATCTTAATGTTTTATTCTGATACATCCCCTGCTTATCTCACATGTGAAGAGTAGCTGCTGTATTATGTTGAACAACAATAGGTTTCACAGTTGTATAAATATCCCAAAATATGAATGAAAGTAAAATAATGCAAGTTTTTTTAACTACAGCATATATGCTATGATCCACAAAAACAAATACTGATTAACTTCAAGGATAATTCTCTTGATCCACAACTTAAAATAACTACTAGACACAAGGAGTTTCCATAGAAGCACGCTGACTAAGACGTGCCTTGCATTTGGCACAAACTTTCAGCCACAATTCCTGTGCCAGATACTTTTGTTTGGTTTTCATTTCTTCTATGCAGTAACACTGTGTATGTCCAGTCAACCACATACAATAGGAAAATGTTTTGCAATTCGGAACAGGCTATGACCTTCTTGGCTCAAAAAGATGACAAAAGATGCTGTGTAACTTGCAGATTCGCAAGGATTTCACTTGCAGTATTTTTTTGCAAACCATTAAAGCAAATGTTAAGAGAACCAACATCAACTGATAGAAAAAACTCCTTCGTCACACTAGGCAAAAAATATCATTTCTTCTCTTTAGTTTGCCGTTGAGCATGACATTTAAAATTTGATTTAATTTTAATTTAATGTGATTTATTTGTTTGTGACCAGACACGAAGTCCATAATGTAAACACACACACTCTGCAGAACGCAGGTCGATAAAAACAGACAAAACAGAACGTTTTACAAGGCATTGGAGCCGGCGGAACCACAGGGTTACAGACACATTGTTGACACTAATGTTAGCTAACATGTAAAACTTGTTACAACACTACTGCGGAGTTGGGAGCCAATTCCTAGACTGGTCGAGTCCAGGTAAAATGCAAATGCATTTTATGCAAATGTGAATGGTTTGAATCCATGAGCAAATTTTTTGATTGGAAATTGATTTCATATAACTCTACGCTTCTTCAGTCTTGCAGTCCGCAAGCAAGAGTCAAACACTGAAAGGCTAAAACAAGAACAGCAAAAGCAAACCAATTCAAGACTAAATTGAATATAAATCTGTACACAAGCTACAACAAATAAACAACTTGAAAATAATGTCTTTCCCAAATAATTGCTTTCACAAGAGTGCAAAGTATCTGACACCAAATGACGAGCAACGCAGCAAACAACGCCGTCGTTATGACTCACAGAGCAATAGGTAAGACGGATTGCATACCACATGTGGGCAGCCAACGGCAAACTCTAAGGTGCGTTTTTGAAATGAAATGCGGAACACCGTTCAGCGAGTTAACGACGTGGCTAGCTCATTGGGTGGTGAAATAGGATTACTGGGTTGGTAGTTAGGCAAACATACTCTTCATAGCATATCACACAAGTCGCTACAGTTGGCGCGTGTCAAGTTTTGGTTCAGTGAGAAAGTTTTGTTTTTGTCGTTATTTGTGAAGCACATGGTGCCATGGGTTTCTTGTGTTTTCCATGGCAACCACAAAGTGCACACTGCTTGCAAGGCTTGACACACCTCTGATTTACTGTTTTTGTTTTGCTCAAAACAAGTGCTTATAGTTTGTTAGTTTTTGCCCAATTGCGGTAGGTATTTTGTAGGTACCAGTAAGCATTGCCCTCATTCATGCTTTAATTTTTTCTTCTGTTTCTGATAGAGTTAGCAGATGTAGCCCAAACATGTAGTAGGTCATCTTTCTTTTCACATTTTAGGGTCGCAGTCTTTCTTCCCAATTTGATGCCATTGCTATAATGTCATTTGTCTTGTCCAAAGGGAAGTTTGAACAGATTGCTTTTTCTTTGAGTCAATTTAAGCTGCAGAGGTAATCGCCTCAATCTTGTTACTTCTCCAAATAAGATTGACGTAAATGTCGTCTTTGGGTGATGTGATTTCCCATTTCAAACTTGAGACCCTATATATCACTACCTGGCATCGCATACTCACTAGCCACAATGTCAACCGTGCTGTGGGAAGCTTGGCGTTGTTGCATAACACTCCGATGTGTGGTGTGCTTGGGGTTGATCATGTCCTGACCAAGTACATTTCTGTTTGGTTCGGCAATACTTGATGCAAATATTCCACTCAAAAATGTCTCATCTGAATTTGGATTCCTTTTGCAAGAAACCTGAGCCCTTGGATTTCATTCAGGCTGCGCATCGGGTCGTGTTGTCCAAAATATATGGCAACTTTGCTAATAAAGTTGCATGCTTTTAGTCGCACGTTTTCGCATCTAATCGCAAAAGGTCATGCTAAACGCTGTTCAGTGAGAAAACACGACAGATTTACGAGTAGCTACTTGAGTCCGACTGTTCCGTACGCTTATTTTTGAACAGTTGAAATTGATTTAAAGCACCAACGAAAAATCTTAGCAAGTTTGTTTCGGGGGGAGCCATAGCCTCTTCAGCCTCATTCTGGCTGCACTACTGCACTGAAAGAGTTGTGTCGAAGAGTATCTGTATCTCATCTGAAAATAATTCCACATTTTGCGCGCCTTGCTCACTTTCGCGCATTTTTAGTTTGTTAAAACATATATGAACTACCTTTGCACATTCCAGGTTTAAAAGCTTCTCTTCGGAAACTCGAGCATGAAAATGCGGACCTTCGCTTTTTAAATTCGCAATACATTCACAAGGTAAAAGCCGTCGAGCGCGAGAGCGCGGCGAAAACCGATACAATACAGAAGCTACAAGAGAAAAATTTACAAGCTGTCATTCAGACTCCAGGTAATTGTTACGTCATAATTGCAAATTATTGTGACGAGAAAAGGTTGCTGCTGCTTAAACATTACCAATTTTCATTAATTTTTATGAAGCTTGGCTACATGTGGTGATCAGCTTTGTATTGACCCTGTAGTTTGCATAGAAGCCGCTAAGGAGTTGGGGGTGTTGTTATAAAAGCAATATTTTATTTGAAATAATAGACAGCGCTGAGTGGCATTGTGATTTTTCCATCCTCCTGTTCGGGTTACCGGTAAGAAGCCTTGTTGTGTTGGGCAGCGCTCAATTTTTTTTCGTGAACTACATACTGCATTGATAACCTGAAATTTGTTGATAGTTTGTTGTTTTGTTTTGTTGATAGTTGGTGCTTTTTTGCATGCCTGAAGCTTTCAGTGCAACACCATTAGAAATGAAGAAAATGTGGAAGTTGTGTTTGTCGGGATGTGCTGTAAAGTCTGGAGTAGCCTACAGTATGACTATGAGTATGCAGTACTGTCTGTTTTGAGTTGCTACTTACAGCTGGTACGAACACATGCTGTAGAAGTCATGGTAACAATCATTGTAGTAACTCATGTGGCACTGAATTATTTTAGTATCTATTCCGATGCCTGTCGTGTTCGTGTTACAGGTGGTAAAAAGCGTACAATACCTTTCCGTCGGCAAAGGATGCAAATAGACTCCACCTTGCCTGAATCGGATACAACTACCTACGTTTCAGCCCAACCAGACGACCCATACATAGCTGATTTAATGCAAGTGGGTACAAATGGTCGTTCTTCTCGAGCTTTTTGCATTTTTGATATAATAGCAGTTGCACTGCAAGTTTTTGTCTAATGTAACCATCGTTATAGTGACGTTTGCTACGCATTGCCGTTCTTTAAGGGTGAGAGTTGCATGCAGCGGTTTTTGCCAAAATCTGAAAAAGCGAGTAAGAACGATGCGCTACGCGCAGATATGTAAACTATGAGAAAAGTTGGAAGTTTTCTGGTTAAAATAGTGAGTGGCATCAACTGATGGAGACGCCCACAAGATATGTTTGGTGGTGCAATCATGTTACTGTGAGCCATGGCGTTGCTGAAACACAAATTTCTACGTAGCAGTAAAAAATGTGAAAACTTCACGCCTTCCACAACCACCCAAACCTAAAAAACTTAACTTTAAAATTTTTTTTTCAGCTTAAGCGGCGTTTGAAACGTGCTAACTTCGTAATTATTAGGTCAGCCACACAATCGAAGAGATGGTCTGATAACAACATTGTGATTGATATCATTGCCGATTTCAGAGTTTATGCCGATGTCCATTTTACGGTATTGCCAAATGTGGATGTTCAGGTGCTCTGGCCCCTAGGATTCAACGCTCTATCGATTGTGTATGTCACGATAGTGATATTTCATTAACCCAACTGCTGGTCTCCGTTGTTTGCGTAGACTGCGAAGTATGCAGTCTACGCACTTCAACACGCGATTTTGAAAAGCAGCACAGAATTCCAGAGGAAAAGAAATATTGTTCGTAAGTTCTGTAAATAGACCACTACCTGGGTTTATCCAAAGCAAGATGGTAGACCAGGTAGGGTGATTTACCAGTACAGTGTACTGCAAAGCACAGAAGCTTTTTTTCCTTAACTGGAAACTGTGATTACCGTAGATAATTACTTTTGTTTGCAAAAATCTCTGAAACGCATTGAGAAAACCCTTGTTAAGACACGAAACTAGCACTGATTCAGCGAAGCCAGATACGCTTTTTATAGCTCATATCTTATTTTTCGTGCTGGATGTGGCCCACATCCAAACAGCTGTAGTTGCTACCGAAGACCAGCTTCTGACTTGCTGCCACCAAAAATCTGAGTCAAACACCGTTAAACCGGTTTTCGTGCGCCGCCCGAACTGGGGTAATTTAACACATAACCATTGTCTATGGCTTATGGCAGATCTTCGTTTGCGCATCAGTTACCGTGTGTTGGAAGTTCCGATGTGCTTTTCACTGAAACTTCTACTGTTTTTTTGAAAACGCAGTATCGACGCATGTGTAATTCACTGAAAGGTGGTCAGCACACTGGCATCATTCCCCTAATCAGCGTCCCCAAACACCTGCTTTAATTCGTGTAGGTAGCCCTATCTACTGGGCAGTAAATAAATTCCGGTTATTCGGCCACAGCACCTTAGAAATCAGTCTGGCAGTGGATAACAAAAACGATCCCGACGTGGAAAAATAAATTTGTAAGCAAAGGTTTTTGCACTTCTCACCAGATTGGAAAACTCGTTTCTATGGCCATTCAGTGCATAATTTAGATTCCAGCGCCGGGCGTAAAGTGAAACACCAGCACCCATTCTTTAAACATTTGTATTCTGAAAACCAGTAAAGTGCCATAAGAAATTACGCGCGATGGCGTGCGAGAGCCATTAAATTTCCTCGACTTTCTACACTGCCTCGCTTTTTAAAAACCGTTAGCCTGGCAGATTTATTGAAATCTGCCAGGCTAGCGGTTTTGGCTTAAACAGGCAAGGTTCGTGCTGTGTTGTAGCCGATTTAAAAAATTTCGCCTCGAAACCTCGCGGATCGCGCTCAGGACGAGTGCAACGTGCAATCGCAGCTCGTAGGAAACTGTTCGAAGCGTAATAACGCAGTATTTCTTTTCGTTGCTCAGCAGTGAACAACTGCATTCTATGCCAATACTTTTGACCACATTTGCTTAGGCAACAGTCTACAGCTCGAACGTTGTTTAGTGTCCCCCCAGACAAATTGATAAAGCATTGTTCGCAACTTCAGTTCGACGTGGAGTTCACGTCTAGCTTTTGTCAAACATCCCAGTCCGCGGGTGAAACTTTCAATGGTTTCATAGCGAAAAATATCAGTCTTTCTCCCCCAATATGACTGTACAATCATACTTTTAGGACAAATCCAGGAGTGAACATTCCAATCGATTTATATGGTATTCACAGCAGTTTATGTTTAAAAATGATGAAGGTGGTTTTGGATTTCATTGGACCAATGGCTCATTTTTTATAGTTTCTACACCCTTTCGAGTTCCAAAAAAACTTGTTTTTGTGTTTGTGGTATCTGTGTGTTAATTTGTTAACGTTAACACGTATTTCAAGCGAGCTTAACTATATTGAAGAGATTTTTATTCTCTTATCAAAGAGCAGCCTATTTTACCACAAAAGAGAACCTAACACGGCTTCATTGTTGTGTGCAGGTTGCCGACACCAAAATACAGCAGCTTAGTGAAGAAGTAAAACAACTGCAAGAATCTGAAGAAATTAATATGAGAAAAATAAAGAATTTGCGGATGCAGGTTAGTCCATTCTTTTGTGCAGAAACTACAGCAGAGCACAATTTTTTATTGCAATACTTACCGTGAGAAGACGCATATTGTGGCCTCTTCTAAAAGACTTGTTAATTACGACTATTCCATTTGCGTGAGAGCACTGAATTACATACAGTAGTTTTTGCCGCAAGTCTGAACCGGAATCTTGTGAATCCTGTACCTCGCTTCATGCGTGAAGGGCGAATTGGACAAAATTAGACACCTTTTTTCATTCTAAGCGCACCTACATGTCCGGTTTTACGCAATTGAACGTTCACTTTAAACGTCGGGCAGCTGTACTGAACATCAAAGTGCGTCAAGCGTTTTTATATGAATGCGGATCATAAAACGCGTTTTTTCTCGAACGCCAAAGTTCATGTAACAAGCACGAAACCAAAGCATGATGCTGCACAACCAATCAACGGCGAAAATCGACTTAAACAATCAAAAAGCAGTGAGTGGTACACTCACCTCATCAAACTCGATATGTAATTTGTTAATACCATCCGCGACGTAAAAGTTTAAATTTTTTCAGTCTTGTAAGCAGTATCGTGCAACCCTTACTTGGCGTGCAGTAGAAAAATGTTATTAGTCATCCAATAACAACAAATGCACTGCTCAGTCTATACCAGAGGTTCCCAACCTGGGGTACATGTACCCCTAGGGGTACATTTGCCTATTCGAAGGTGTACATTTAAGGTTAGCAATAGAAGAGAAATATATATTTACATATCTTTGATTTCCAAATATTTATACATATATCAGCGAATATAATTTTTAAAAGCCGTTATATACTTATCTGTAAATATATCTGTGATTAATCATGATAAAATATTTTGTTATAAGAAATTTTAGGGGTACATGTTCATCTGTCGAAATGCTGAAGGGGTACATGCTCATCTGTCGGAATGCTGAAGGGGTACATGGTTAGAGAAAGGTTGGGAACCCCTGGTCTATACAGATACGCACTCATTTTCGGATATAACTCGCTAGAAAGGATTTACTCTACATATGCACATCTTTTTTAGATGACTAAGCAAATCCCTTCAAGCTGTTGTAACCAGTTTTGTATTTGAGAAAGTGCCACAGTCGAACCACGGCATACAGAAACGAAATCGTTATGTTTTGAGTGTTTCCTTTGCAAACCCCTTTTCAATCTTACTGTGACTTATTCAGTTTGAAAAGACTAGGAATATTTATTTGAAACAATTTTTCGAGAATATTTCTGTGAAACGTTTTTATAAAGCATGGATCTCCAACTCTAACTTGGCCAAATAATCTCATGGCCGTATAGACGTATTTCTGACGTAGGAAATCCCACAGTAAAACGACTCCGCTGCAAACAAAAAATCCAGCAGCCATGGGCCAAATGGCTACTTTAGTAGTGAATGCGGTTATGATGCACTGGATGGCCAATGGTAGTAGCACTACGCATGAAGGTTTCCATTGCACCCACCCATCCATCCTCACCAAGCACAAGGCTGGATATGACCCAAGTGCCGTTTTTCAAGACTTCGAGTTCGATGCAACCTGACTGGGATTCGAACCCAGCCTACCAGCATATGTGGCGCGCACTCTATCCCACTAGGNCATTCAGTCGGTTCAATAAAAAACATAAAAAGCNCTAATTCCTTTCGATAGACANTAAAAAATACAAATTTTGCTTTTTGTAGATTTCAGACGAAAATAGTTCGACATCTGACGTTTATTCACAACCAGCGTGTCAACGTTTGAATTCACGTGACTTAGCAAGCCTTAGAATCGACTGAAAATGATCATCTGCCAATCTTGACCGCAGTGCAGATTTGTTGATTTTCATTTTGCAAAGAAACAAACTTCTTTTCTAAACCCAAAATTTTTATAATCAACGACAAAACTCTGCATGTAAACCCAAACGTATATCTGTATATTTTTTCAACCACGATGGTTCCTTAATGATTGCAATGACATGAAGTCAACTAAGATGCCAATTGAAAGCTGCATACTCACAACAAAGTTAGCATTTGAAAGCATTACCCACAACATAAGTTCGCACTTGCACGCCTTCGTACAGTCGTATACATCAGCCGTGGTAATTTGCTTTTGGCCCTGGAGCTTTATATTAAGCTTGTTCAAATGATCAGAGAGGTCAGTGAGGAATGCAACGTTAGAAACGATTCGGTGTCGGTAAGTTCAGGAATATTTTTTCCTTTCATTGCCATGAACGTCCGATTTCTTCCCAAAAAGCAAATAACCTTTGAATAACTTTTCCACGACTTAACCAACGTACTTGTGTGTGACACAATATCTCTCCGTACTGGCTATTCATGTCAGATAAAGAGGAAAAAACCGTCGGTGCTCTAGGCCATTTGATCATATGAAGTTAATGGACTTTACCATCACAGTATTCGTTTGTAACGTTTACCTGCATGAGGCGTCCTGATGTAAAATACGGTGAATGGCAGAAATCGATGATCCAAACTTTTGTACTTTTTCTTTGAGCAGGCCCACCAAACCCATTCTTTTGGAAATTATGGCTGGAGCGCCATGTGTAGCTACCGAACCCTGTTTCCACCAGTTAAAGCCCTGCACGTTCAGTGCACACTTGTTATAAATACAGCGCATTTTGAAATGTCTGTGTCATCTGTACTTTTATCAAGAGCAATTGAAAATGCTTTATTTCGGGTTCTATTATGGACATCCACATCCGGATGCACTATCATTTCTCTACTTTTTTCTGAGTGTTGACTAGTGGGCCCACTGTGGTAGCCAGTGGCCTCACTTAGCTAAGCTTCCCCCTTGATTCAAACCTGTAGTTACGCCACAGAACTGGTGGAAGCCAAACAGGCACAACTATCCCATTGAACACTTATTAATCTATGCTCAGAAATTCGCTGTTGGTGTTGTTTGCCTTAAATTTAATAGTGGGCCGCGAGACATCGAGAAATTTGCAACGGGACCGTTACGCAAAATTTTTAAAAAGGTTTGAGAACCACTGTGTCTAGAAGTTGCTTTTGCCTCCTTCCTTGCCCAGTATTGCAGGTGGAAATGCAGGTGATTCTCTGACACTTTTCACAAAAAGACCGGTGTGGGTCTGGTTCAGTTTGAGTAGACGTGACTCAATTAAGTCTTTCAGTCTCTGGCATCGCTTTCCGAAACAGAAAAAAGTATATAAACCATTAATCACAAGATAACTAGCATTGAACAAAGTAATATCTTATACTTAAACCTAACGCAGGGTTGGTTGATTGAGGATGAATTCCTCAACCAAGAGTAGAAGTGTCCAAACACGTCTCCAGGATTATCTGGGCCTCAAGGTTATTTGCCCTTATACAGTAAAAGACATGTTTATTATTCATTAATTACTAACTGTCAAATTTGTTCACATTGAAGTAATGAGTTGAATATAACACGCAAATGTAATATATGTAACTAATTTTTGTTTTATTGAACGTTCCCCTCTTCATAAGCCAACGGCTTTAGAGTACATTTTGTGCTTTCTTGAGAATGTTAAACTTTTGCAATTGTAGGTAGGCAAACTGCATCAATAAAAATGGTTATGTTAAATAACTTATTTGTGTGGGTGTATCCTGCAGCAGGTGATTTTCACAAGAAGCGTACATGCCAGCCTTGGGTACGTTGGCCTGGAGGACTAACGATTGCTTTGGTGATAAAACATGGTAAATTGAATGTCACGATAGAGGCCACTTGACTTTTGATCGTGCAGAGCCTATCGAGTCCTTGAAACTGTTGTTCTTTTAGTTGCAAACGAAGCGGACTTGTGCTTCGCAATTATTCATGCTCTCCTGTAAGTGACTCTAGAGTGGGCCAAGACAAAGTGTCGTTGATCCAGTGGCGCTTGTCTTTAAAAACCTGTCGTTTCGAGTGGTGCACCCCGCTCTTGACTACGACTAAGTTTTTCTTAGTGCAGATCGGCGACATACTGCTGCTTGCGTTTGCGCTTCAAATGGTTTTCGGTCACTTAACATTAGCGCTGTTCTTGTAAAGCTCGCCACTTGGCGATCTTTAGCCGATGCTTGTTGACGTAAACGACGCTTTGTTCGCGAAGTTGCGACCTGAACTTAAGATTCCGGATTAATTAGCCTTTTGCTTACTGTGCGAGTCAAGAAGCCTGTGATTAGATTTGAAAAGGTAGGTCTTACAACCGGACAAATGAACATGCTTTAGAAGATGGCGTTAGTTGTAGATTATAGTGTGAAATGCTGCATAGTGAGTAGGGTCGTGCCTGTCGTTTGCCAAGTGACAGCTGTGTTCAGAAAATTTGGTTTTGCCGTTGTAACATGATGTTTTTTATGCATTTTTAGTTCTTAGCGTTTATCATCGTAAGCAAGTTTGTGTTTTAAATGGGTAATTTTTTCCATAAGTTCAGCAAAAGCGATAAACCTACGGCTTCTGGAAAACGTTCAAGCAACAAACAGCACAGGCGTAAGTCTCGCAGGAAGTCACGTGCTCAAGAACATGTACGTGTGGTTGGCAATCCATCGGCGCGATGCGTGCTGGTGTGTTCGTCAGACCAAGTCCAGGCGCTTGCATCGGGCAAGCATGATAAACTGCAGCGCATGTCCTATCCTGTAGCTACCCACTGTTCTCACGGGCGGCGTATACGTTTCGAAGGTACAAATGCCGGGACTGGACCGCAGCAGGTTGTGAACTGTCCCTGCGGTGGCGAACACCGCAGCCGCCATTCCTCGCGTGGTGGGTCGGTTTTCGTAGGACGTGCCCCCAGTTCACGTGTGCAGAACTCGCGACATTCCAGCTTCGTTCCGCATCGAAGCCAAGGCACGGCTAAAAGCGGCGCAAGGGGTGTGGTTGTATACAGAGATGGAAAAACTGAGAAAGTAAGGGTTTTAAATGAGCGCTCACCAAGCTGACAGTTACAGAGTGCTGCTGCATCTCATGAAAACAACAACAGGTCTGGATGCAGCAGCCTGCGTGAGGAAGAAGTGCAGGTGCACCGTGAAGCAAAAAGGCCGGAATTCGTTTCATCACAACCAACAAAATCACCCGAAATTAAAAGAAAACTATCACGGCCTGTTAAAGTAACTAAGGCTGGTTTTGATGTCGCGGAGAAGCCCACAATTATGGGAAAATTCTGGCAGTCGTCTTTGGGCAAAAGGTTGCCGATCGGCGGCCCCATGAGATGGTTCCGCTTGCGCGGGTTTCGACATCGGTCTCAGCCCGCATCGGCTAGCATGTCCGCGCGAAGTCACCAGCTCAGTGCTTGTAAACGTCGCTCTAGTTTGTGGAGCAGTTTGCGCAGACGGTTCATATGGAAGACAACTAGCAGAAGACGACGTTCTTCTTCGGGGCCTGATGGTCAGGAGGACGCCGCGAAACGAAGCAATCACTCCCCCGTGACGAACCACCCCGTACCTTCTCCAACGCCACACCGTCACGCACCTTCTCGTCAATTCGTGTGGAAGACTCGAAGCTCTTCACGAAATATCGCTACTGCAGATACTCGTGATGACTGTGACGTAATAGAACTTTCTTCCACTCAAAGTAGTCTCAACCTGCACGTCGAATCGCTATCGCACCGTCAAGAGTCTCGTCCCTCAAAGCAACGTGAACTTCACGGAAAACGTCAACGTTCGCCGTTCTTTTCGAGTCGATACATTTGGCGCAGTGAAAATGGTCACAAATCTGGCTCATCCCAGGATCGACGGGGCCGGTCCTCATTCACATGCTTTGATAGGACGTCGGCAAAGCGAGCACGAATCGCGCGACAGCAACGTCGCTTTTTGTGGAAGAGCGACCCTAGTCATCCGACCGAGCGCAGTGCGGACGGGAACTGGCGCGAGGGAGACGCAGTGCTTGATACCCGCGGTCAATACAGGATAGCTTCGCGGAAAAGTGCTCGAGTTTACCCGGATTATTCAGAATCGCCTACGCCGTGTAGAACTTACCGCTTTTCTCGTTCTGATGATAGATAGTACAATCCAGCTGATATGTGGGTTTGCGTTCGGTTTATTTTTGTAACGTCGAACTGTGCGAAAACATTTGCGTTTTCAGTCGAATGGCAGTTTGTGTTGTTAAATATTTTGCGGCTGTTTGCGGCAATACAGTGTTCCCGTCATGGAAACTGATTGAGATTAACGCTTCTAGATAAACAACGGTTATCGTTTTGCGTAGAAACGGCTTTTGTGTGGTGCTTCCCCTTTATGTTCAACACAAACAGCACGCTATGCTTCTATCCACTAATGCAAGGGAGCAACAACAGCAAGTTAGCAAAGCTTTACTACGCAAGATTCGGACAAAACTTGCGTTCATATTAAAATCAAGGTCTGTGCCAATCGAGGATCATATCTTACGGCCTCGTAGAACTATTGTCTGCGTCTTGAGCTTCTTGGTGCGGGCATGCTTGCCTCGCGATTAATGCAATCTACATGAAATAGAGTCAGAATTAACTTGGTGACTTTTTCTGCATGAAAGTATTAAAAGGTGGGATTGTGAAAGCGCTTCTGTGCCAACTTTGGAGTTCGGGCAACTAGGAGTTTATTTTCTTATTATTCCGTGTTGTCACTTTTTTCAATTTTCTAACCTCAGAGAACGCTACCACCGTACTTGTAGCAAAGCGCGCGATGGTCACAGTGTAGATATTGGTGATAAATCTTTAGCCTGTCATTTATTTTCTGTAGATAGACATTGTGGTACCGTTAATAACTTAACTATTTCAGTGTAAAATTTTTTAAGGTGAAGAGGTAAATTCAACTTTTCCAGAGATAAATTTTTAGTTATTTATTGCCCTGTGTATTCCTTCGTTCAAGCGCTTTCTTTCAGGAGACAAGCTCACTCCTAATATAGCATTCAGAGTGTCAGTTTTTAGACTGTTAGAATGCTACTTGACACGCGTTCATAAAAATATTCGCTTTTTGTTCTGCATCATTTTGGCCTGTTTTGCAGCCCACCAGTTGAGAAGCGCTGCTATGACGATACTGTTAATACCACCAACACTAGTGATGAAATCTAAAACGGTGTTTACTGCGTTTGAGTTAACTCCACGATTGCTTATTCCAACACAGGGTAATTATTTTCTTTTACTTTCTTACGTCTTCATCAAAATTTTTACCATCCTCACTGGAACTTCATTTAAAAAGCACGCCCCCCTCCTGAGCAAACCAAATGCTGTCTTGAATGTGAGAGAAACTATTTTGACAAGTCTTGATCATGTTTGTGAATCCGAACTTTAAACATCTATTCGCTGCCAGGGGTACGGTGCGATTTTAGTTGTGTTTAGATCTTCGCTGGAATAACCTACCAATATTCATTTCAACCTTTTTTTATCGATGGCTTTTGCATTGAACATTTGTCCGAAGCTTGTCTTGCTGGTTTTCGACAAATTTATGTCTTTAATTTTTCCATTTTTGTATTGCTGCCTTATCTATACTTTTGCGTGGAGCAGTTAATTATTGCACCTGTTATATAATAAATTTAACTCTGTCGATATTCATCCGTGAGAACGCTTTTTCAACTCTTCACGCTCCAACGTCACTTCCAGTAGACACCATGGTTAGGTTTGTAAAACGCGTTCTTCCCTAGACTGTGGGATTCGTCTGGGGCTGCCCGTGGAATGAAACGTCGAACATTGTTATGAGTTTCCTCCTACCCTAGTTGAAGTATGTTTTGATGACTGAACAAACGTAGCAAGCTAGAAAAAAACCAGCCATCTAGCCTAGAACATCGTTGCGTGATTAGTTGCGCCACAGTGATGTGAACAGTACATGGAGCTAATTATTATGACAAAAACTGGATTTCACCTACAAATGCTAAGTCTCTCATCTCAGAATTTTTCGCGTGCGGATCTATCGGCATCTTAACAAAATTGACATTTTCAACATTCTGATTGGCTAAATACTTCTACATATGCTAATGTGCGTAATTTTATGAATATGAGCGGTAGTATCATCGTATTTTGTCTGATTTTTATACTTGACATGGATAAGATATGTTTTGCGTTGGTAAACAGTATCTAGTTACGTTTACGAATTTTCTCGCCAATACCAACACCACGACGGGTGCAGTGGTGTTTGCTGGATAAAGGAAACTTACCCTAAAATGCAGTCGTCAGATGTGATCCGTTATTAGTTTTTGACTGCTGATGTGCCAGACTTGTTTTCTCAACTTTTATTTTTATTGTCTGAAATCAAGAAGCTTTTTAATGTTCGGATATCATTGTAAACGTAAAACACCGAATGTTTTGCGGAATAGACCCCTGACATGGAATCTAAATGCGAGACAAATTAATGTGAAAGCTCCTTCAAGAAATCAGTCTTCGCCAAGGTGACGTGATCGAATCAGTCAGCAAATTTATTTAAATAGGAACTCGATTTCACGTATTTGTACACATCCTCAGTCCTGAAATCTGCGAGCAAAAGCTTACCGTCGAGGTTTAAAGCAAGAGCAGAGAAAGCAAGCAAACTCTAGACCAGTGTTTCTCAACCTTTCATGGTTTGTGGCTCCCTTTCAGAGACACTCAACACTCATGGACCCCTGCTCCACAGATGAAAAACGTGTATTTGAAAAAAGCGTAAAAGAGACAAGGCCATGAGCTGAGGTCTGCTCGTGGCCTGCACAAAATGCTCCGTGGCCCCGCAAGGAAACCACGGTTAAAAACCCTGCTCTAGACTAAAATATTCTTTCTTTCATTCATTTTCAGGCCCGCTTTTTCTCTAGGGACGGTCACGGGGACAGCAGCCTTAGGAAGACTCGAAATATCTCACGGTCAACAGCAATTTCAGGTGATTCTGCTGGCTCCACACCAAGACGGGACCAAGCAAGGTCGGAGATGCAGTCACTCCACCTGGTCCTTGAACGAGGGCCGCATTCCTGTGGGCGTAGACAGTAGCCCGAAGGACTTACCGTAGTTCTTCATTATTTCTTGGGACATTCTGGACACATGGCCGAACCAACGTAGCTGGGATCTCTCGATTCGGAAGAAAGGTGGTTCGACATTCAGGGCTCTGCGGATTTCAGTGCTTGCGCACTTTGTCGCGAAGCGTCACACCGTGGACTCTTAACCAAAATCCCATTTCTGCCGCTTGCACTTGAGATATTTTTTCAGTCATAGTCATATAACCCAAGATTCATGACCATAGGTAAGGATCGGAACAAAGATCGATTTAAAAACTGACAGCTTTGCAGTGTTTGAAAGCTCCCGTTTCGTTAAAGCTCGAGCAGAATTGCGTTAGCATTACCAATCCGTGTATTAATCTCCTTATTCGGTTTTCCGTCACTCGTAAATACCACCCCAAAGTACTTGAATTAAAATAAATGAACAAGCTGCCGCAAGTAAAAATAGAGAATAGGCCGTTCTGATANAGCTACNTCTTCAGTAAAGCTGAAAAAGTGTCTGACGCCAATTAGAGAGCAACGAAAACGCAGCTAAGAAATCACAGCTAGGAGCGACGCGGCGGTGACTCAACCAAAGCGTCAGTGCGGTAGGTAAGCATCTGGGCCACCGTGAGGTTGAATGACTGCTGTGAAGGGGGCCTTGGAAAGAGAGGTACAGAGGTCGGTAAACAAAAAAACTAGGTAAAGCGTAATGGCAAAAAAAAACAAATGAATGAAAATCGCAAATGTCACAAAAGGGGGCAAGAGTTATTTCACACGAGCGAGTATCATGATTTGAATGTTAATTTGTACCTTTTTTTGGTTAAGCCATTTATCTTCACAAGCAGGGCCGGATTAACAATAGTAGCAATTGCTACGGGCCACACAGTCCTTCGTGTTACATTTGTTCGTTATTATATGCAAGGGTGGATACCAGAATTTAGGTGCCCGAGGCAAACTCTCAGAAAGGGGGCCCTTTTTTACACATGCTACCCAGAAACTTCATTCGCTGAAAGCAAGTTAAATTTTTCGTTTTGTCTGGGAAGTTACTTCTGCGTGAAATTTCATTTCACTATGTACATTGTTTGAAGTCATTTGATTTTAAATTGTTCTTTGTCTACACATTAAAGTTGTTGAGGGGTCTTTTTTGGCACATTAGCATATAATTTTGCTTTATTTTGACCAACACATGACTTGTTTCAGAGATTAATAAATGTGGCTCTAGAGTGATTAATAAGCAAGTGCGAAATTCTCAAAACGGGACCCTCACGGCATTTCTAAATAAGCAATTAAGCAAAGCTTTTCAATTGAATGATTTTATATTAGACTACTGTGATTTGAAAAATAAAAGTATTTCACAGTTATTTGCAGCATTATGGGACCACTAAGAAATGAGGCGAAATTGCAGCAATTTACAGATACTGCTTGATTGTGTTGTTTTGTTATGAATGGCATTAAAAACATTTTTAGATCACTTTGACCCGTTCTGTAAGTTGCATTACCTTTTTGGTACTTTCAAAATGATTTGGGCAGCGGTGCCAAACCTGTTGTTTGCTCCCAGATCTGGGGTTTTCAGTGCCTTTCTGTTTTTTTTTCTGAAGAACTGTAACGGTTATTTAAGATAGCGTATGACTGATTTAACTTTATTTCTAGTCATCTTTTTTATATAGTTTTATCAAGGTACCTTAGTCTTCAGCATAGCTGACGAACAAGCAATTGACACCGCATAGCTGTAAATATTAGCTAGGTGCATTGAGTTCCAGTGACAGAGATACTAATGAAGCAAACCCAAAGAAACGGATTAAGTGGTACACACAGCAATTGCATGGTAGAGTGGGTTAAAGATCCAGATCTCAAAGGTTAACTACAGAAGGACACTGGGAATGAAGACTGAATTATTGTAAATGCTGCCAGATCACCGTCAGAAATGCAAACAAGTCCATGTCACTGCGACATAATAATTCCGACAGACACAAACGCTAGTTAGCAAAGTTAAAGTGTTATTCACTGGCACCTTTTGTGACTTCAGATGCCCAGATAGGGTAGATACTAGTAGAAAGATTCACCTAATTTTGTGTCTACCTGGGAGTTTCTGTTCAAATCTGGAATTTTTTTGAGAGTCTATGGGGTTTTTCAAAAATGTCGTTGGCAGCCCTGGATTTGGCATCTATTCACAAGCCATTGGGTAGGCCTAGTGTACTTTGAGTCATCTTCTTTTACAAATGCGGGAAGCGATTTACGCATTTATTTAACTCTCGTGGTGACAACTGCAGTGGAGAACGGTCTTTTTCTAAACTTAGGATGGTAGAATGAACAAAGGTGCACCGTTAGACAAAACAAGCTCACCATCTCTAATTCTCAGGAGTTTAGAGCTTGAACTTTTATGTGAATTAGACACTATACCATGATAAACAAATTCGCTATGGCAAAATCCAGAAAATGCAATCTTAAGCAGTAGGCTTCCTGCTTTTGACAATCGACTTCGACAGTTAGTAAAGACTACACTGTCTGAATATAGCAATGATTAAATTTATTGATGAGTCTGAAAGCATTTTAATTACTGTCTCTACTGTAGCCCTACTTGGGAGCCGTACATTAATGTATACCTGCTTGGTAAAGAGATACATATATACGTTTTTGGTAAAAAAGATATAGCCGGTAATGTCCACCAGGTGCTATGCAGGACCAGGTTTTTCGTTCTTACAAAATTCAGCATGCCTAATTGTTTAACACTGGTACACTTGTTCCAAGTGTTTTTTACAACTTAGGGCCCGGCACTGTTAATATGCTACAGGCCCCNCACCACCTTAATCCGGCACTGTTCAGTGTTCACAAGCATCCAGAGTCAAAACTGCGCTGTTCTACAAAAGTAACAACCTAAGCTTCATAGATACGTGGTTCATTTAGAATGCCATGAAACACTGTGTAGTGCTGCGATAAGGCCATTTGGTCACTGTCACCACTCTTACCTGGTTCATTCCAAGTACCTTGGTGCGATGTCCAAATCTTAGAAAATTTGTTTGCTGCTTGGCCAACTAACTGTTAATTGCATATCATACAGGTCACCACATAAATACCATAGATAGCACAAGTCCGGTTTTGTTCCAACGGGGAAGTCTTAATTTCTGCCTGGATATGTGAAACAGTTCCAACGATTACCATATACAACCCCGTCAAGAGTCCATTGGCGTGATGATGTGGCATGGGAATCTGCCTGCGTTTAGAAACAAAACGTCCGGGCAGGAAGTGACGAGGGAGAGAAATGGTTAAGCCCAAACAAAACATATTTGCAACAAAAGGTTGTTCGGTTGGCAGCCGGCTTCACATCGTTACGCTATACCGTAACTGTAAGCCACATCATTTTTAAGCTCGCTTTACATTGATTGAACAAATAAAGAAAAACCAGCGTTGTGCAACCCGTCGCTGATCGTACGCTCGATACGGACTGCACGTGGTAAGCCCTGAGGATTATCTTTGCGGGCAAAAAAACCTGCGGAGTCCAAAACTCCAGGCATTTCACTTTTGTTTGCTCACGCAATAAAACCATCATTTCCGAGCGGCCAATCCTTTACCAACTTCGCGCAGAACCCGTCAATTACCTATCGTTTACTATCCACACATTGGTGTGATTGGTTGCGTTTGAGCCAATCGTCACGCTCGAACCGCCGTGGCAACCGATTTGAAAAATGTTAGCTGAGTGGCCCCTTAGCGATCTCATCGTCGCTGTGAGAAATGTCGCTTTGCTCTGCACTCTTACCCATTGTATGCTTGACAGCGCCGAAGAGAATAAAGGAAACTTAACGACGATCGCCGCTTTACTACGACTGTAGTCGGCCTCATGTAACAATAGCTTTCTGCCGGCTAGCTGCTGTAGATACACGGCAGCGAGTCGGCGTGTTTGAGCAAGTTGAGCAACTCAGGATTTTTTCCGTTAACACTTCTAACGGATAATGTTAGCGACTGCTTCTCTGTGATCGCCGATCATTGTTGCCAAAAATCGAATACTTTCCAGGCGGCGCCTTGGCTGGCTGTGATGGAATGAGGTGCTGATTACGAACCAGGCTGAAATAACTGCAGAAAGTTTAGGCTCGTCGAAAATGTAAGAACGTACTTATTGTGAAGTTTTTGCAGTTCAGTTGTTGCCATAGCGACTAGGTGTCTATCAACTCTGCAGTGACGGAGGATATTTTGGAAAAATTGCTTTGAAGTCGTATGATGTATCTGAAGTTTTTCAGTTTTTGTTCACTGCAACTATTCATGTGTAAATATTTTTAGTTGGCACTTATTAGAGGAACAAATTGGCTTTTACTTGTGGCCAGCATAAGCGTGGAGGTATATGTCATACAGGAGGAGAACGAAACCTTCCACCAGTCCGCAGGTAGGTTATCAACGAAACAGTTTGTAAAGTTAATACAAAGTTCAGCAGCACCTAGCAGTTAAGAATTTAGTTTCTCTCATGCCTACTGTTTCTGGTATAAAGCCTTCTTACCGTTTTCCGTGGTCTCATAAAAAGGATTGAAAAAGGATAACTGTAGCGGCCATTTCTCACCCGTACACATTTACTGAACGTTATCTGTTACAATTGCGTCTTTGGAAGCTGCACAGAATTGTAGAACAGCTTTAATTTTTGGTTATTGCGATAAGGTAAGTGCATCTGAATCGAAGTTAGTACGGTTTCGTCATTAGTTCACCGAATTGATGAACCAGATTAAGAATGCCGTTGAAGTTTGTTTCCACTGTTAGAAAAACCCAATGCGATGATGTTTAGAGAGGTATAAATCCGGTTCTGGAATGCCCTTAAAAGCCAGGATACAGTCGTGCTGGAATCAGGGATCAACGGGTTATTAAACTGAAAACCGTAAAGCAGTTGAGTGAAGAGCGTTACCCGGCGGAGTTTGGCAGCGAGTTATGAAAATAGAACAGCACCCCCGCCATCTCACTCTTAACAAGCCAGATAAACTCCACGACCCATATGTATCAGTTTTTGAGGGAGCAACATAGCGGCAGCAATACTGTACGGGAAGGCGATTCACGACGTAAAAACCGTCTGCCCTTAAAAATATCATTGCGTCGATTTCTGACGCCAGGCACGATTTAAACTTTTCTGGAAGTCTACATCCATAGTCTGACAGTTTGACAAAGTTTTAGCAAATTTTCCGTAAATGTAAAGCGAAGAGCAAATGCGGTATCGATTTTACGAACCAGAAACCAAAAAATATCAGCGCTTCACGTCTTTTAGCGATCATCTCCATTCTTTACACGTTTCATTCCACAACTTTCAATACCAGTACCTCACTGCCCTGTTTTTTCATTTGCCCCTAAAATTAAATGACGCTGCGTTTTTTTTGACCATTTTGTATCACTGTGGGAGAGAACCGCCTCCTCGATGCCCCTTCACTTACGCCTATGTAGGTACCTGATTTGTCTGCTAAAAACTTTTCACTCTAACTTTAATGTATACATGTTGTAACAAAGAATGAGACTTGCTATAATGTACCTCACTTCTTGCGCTGGTTTCTTAGCCACAGTGGCAAGATATCCTAGTGCTACAAAGCAAAATAAGTCGAATGCAAGAACTAACTGAAATCCACCGAAAGTAGTGAGCAAAAAGATTGCTTTTGATGACAGAAGCACAAAAACTTGCTTCTTTGCGCAGTAATGCTGCATTTTTTGCAGGATGTAAACTACACATNGGTTCATGCGTANACTACAGTAGACCTTTTTGAACAGATTTTATTGCAATAAGTAGCTGCCTCTTACAAGCTGTTTGGAAATGAATGAATGCACCTAACTAATTTCAACAGTAAGGCAATACTGAAACAGAATGGTATGCTTGGTTAAAGGTTTGCTTCATTAGTATAGCATGAACATTGAAAGCTGGCAAATCTTGCGAGTTGATTAATTGTCGTAAGCGATTGATTTCCTGATATTTGATAGAGCCCTGCTGTCGCTATGTGNAGCCTACACCGAGGAAATCGCAATACCAGAGTGGAATTTGCGCATCTTCTCTGCCTTCTAGTACGCGTAGCGTTCAGAAAAATAGAACAGTAAATACACCATCAGCGATCTTTAATATTTATCCGAATTCCTAAGTATTCGCCGGAAATCCTTCGCGAATACTGTATAGCAGGGTTCTCCAATCTACGACCCGCGGGCCAAATCCGGCCCGCGAAAACGTTTTGCTAATAATGAAAAAATAACATAATTACGAAAATTTTGTTGGTTTCGTAGAATGTAACACATTACGAAACAATCACAGTGCGTAAGATTTCAGGCCCTCGAACTGTTGTGTAATAGCTTATGTGGCCCTCGGACAAAAAAGTTTGGAGACCCCTGCTGTATAGTAAACCGTGAAGGCCCCTGAGTCAGTTCCCCAATGTGACGGTAGATGGTCTTCGGAGTTCCAGTACGTATGAAGTGCATGGGTGCCAGGTTCCATCTTCATTTTTTTCTTAAGCCAGTCTGAACAGACCGAGGTTTTTTTATCAAATGGGAGCAAGCACGCCGACTTTCAAAATTGTCTGATGAGGAATGCGCCTATTGCTTTCAATGCGTTTTTATTTCATCGGTTAACCAAGTATATTTTTTGTTTTTCGCATACCAAAATACTTTTTTGAACTTCGTACACGTGTGCGAAACGCGTTCGACCCTTTTTAGTCCAACTCTGTTGCACTATGAAGGTGCAGAAGAATTTCCTTGATGTGTTATTTAGAACCTTGCGTAACATCTGACTATTGATGTGTGGTGAGCCATGCCAGATGTAAGATGTTACGGGGCATTGCTGTCTTAGAAGGTATTAAATCAAGATGTGCAGTGCGGCATCGGTGTCTGTCTGGCGCCATTCGGTTTATGTGATGAGCCGTTGGAATTTTTTACTCTGAAGAAACCAAATTATGTGCCTTGGATAAACATGTTATGCTAACTTCTGTGGTTTGCTTCTCAGGTGGAAGGTCGCGACCGCGAGATCGATCGATTGAACCGTTCACTGGAGGGTGGTCGGCCCCAGGATGTGGTTTCACTGGAAGCAAAGAACCGCAGCAACGAAAGACTGATCTCGCATCTCAATTTGCAGGTACTTGTCTTAAATGAATGCTCCGGCAGTAGGAAAATCGGAAAAGCGATCATGAATATGAATAAACACGTTTACATGTGAATGAACTGAAGCCCGAAGCCAAGAATTAAAATGCACTTTGAAAATCAGTCTCAAGACGACGAAGCTTAAATTGACCTTTGACGCTCGTTCTGACGAAGCACCATCGTAAGGAAGGACAATCACGAAAGTCTGTTCAACGTTTGTGAAAGACAGAGGCCTGTAGGTTACTATATCTATGGCGAAGCATTGATGCAAAGTTCAAACTGTTCGATTGCAGTTGGTGTAAAAGCGTGCGGCGAATGAATGGATGTTACGTAGTTGGAGCATTCACTAAGCTTGCCTGAAAAATTTGTTGCGTGCAGACAGGCGTGTATTGTGATTACTGAATATTCAAATATTTACGAGATGGTATTGCTTATTTCTTGGCTTGCCGCAATTGGGTCTGCGCCCGACTGTCGACCTGCCGCTGAGCGCAAATGATGTACACAGCAGATAAATATTTAACCCATATTATAGTTTGCTTGTTAAACAGCTGCTGATCATGAGAGCGGTACCACTCTTCTCAAAATGCTTGCGTTTCGACGGAGGGCGTCACACCTACACCACTGATCTCAACTTTCTCCGTAGTTGTGATCAAATACTGTGATGCTCGCTCCATGTCCGCATTTGTGAAGATTTGCTGACTCCACCAAGCTCCCTACATTTAACATTCAAATTTGTGAAATTTTAGTTCACGATGTACTGCTTCGACAGTCTCTGCATTGGTTTACACATTGCTTCAGGTCGACTACTTGCAACAAACCAACCAAGAGCTAGAAGATCGCATCAGGGAGTTGGAAGAAAGCAAAGCATTGTCGGTCGCAGAAAGCCAGCGCTTGAATCGCGAGGTCGATCGACTGCACACCGAACTCCGCGACATCGACCGTCTGGCGCAGCAGCTCGAGCAGGAGAAGCAGGTGAGGGAGCAATGAATGCTTGCAACATCTGTGAATAGGCTGCACTGTGGGACCTTTTGCTGTATAAAGGTCTTTTAACTGTGTTTAAGTGTCTGACAAACTAACTTCTAAGTCCGAGTGTCGAATTTCAAGCTGTTGAACGAAACATAACTGCTAAATCTCTGGTATTCCTGTACAACCACACAGTTTGTTGTACCGCAACGCTGCGGTAATGAAGCACTGCGAACTTGCCATACCTTTCAACAATGGCCTGTGCTCTCCCGCACTGCGTACACTAGATGCTGTCAGTCTCATTTACTGCGCTTTTTTCAGGATGCCGTGGTCGCCGCCGACCGAGAAGTACACGAAGCGCAGTTGGAGTTGCGCCAGTCGCAACGTCAAGGCGAAGGAATCGAGTCGAAACTAGCGGATTGCATGTCTGTGAGTAGGACAAGCTGTTGACGTTCGATATATAAAGAGGTTTGCTTTAATCTTGGAAGTTTCCACAGCTGTAAACTCGTATAGGTAAATCCAAACTCCTCATAACCTGCGTTGAGGAGTCAAACGAGCAAGTATTTTTTTAATTTTATGAGGTTGACGCAAACTTTCCGGTTTTGCATTTCGTCCCACGTATGTAATGTACCGAGGTTTCGTCCTGTTTATTTAAGTATTACTTTCCCTGCGAAGCTTGGGGCACTTCAGTGGTTCACTTCGCAAGTCTGTTATTCGATCCAGGCTTTAACCCGGTATTCCAATCGCGGAGCCGCTAGATTTGTTGCTGAGAACTCATTGGAAGTGCAAGCTTTATTTACTCTCACCAAGACTTGTTGGTAGTGGGATTATCACATAAAATGATGTCAATCAATTGTAGCTCTGGCATAACTACAATGAGTTACCTCATGCCGATGCTTCATTCCCCATTTGGAAACTGGTATGGCAACATACATTTTGTGACAACAGTGTTTTCGAAATGGTTTGCAGCAAAGTTCATTTAAAGTTTGCCGATCTCAAATATAAGCTGCGTGTTCTGGGGACCAAGTTATGGTGAAGACTTCCAGTTCAGACCTGAGTCTTTATTCGCACTGATGCACTGTGCATCTGAACTTTGGTAATTAATGCCAAACACGATTTCTTTCTGAAAATGTTCTTCAGACTTCAACTTTGCTTATATTCTTGGCTTGTTGACCAGTGGGGGGAGGTGTCGCGCGTCAAGGTTTTCTCGAGTCCACTGTATTTGGACTGTCATGTTCTTCCTAACTACTTGCAGTGAAACCTTGTATTCAAACGACTGAAAAGAGCATGGTTTTGGAAAATTCAGTTGACATATTTCAATGTCATTTCTTGCATTCGCGCGCAGCAATACATTTATGACGCACTATAAAAAAAAAAAAAACATGGGTATGACAGCAACGGTGTGACGGATTTTGCAAAACACCACATAGATTGTATTTTATCATCGCTAAATTGAGTGGATGATTGCTGATTCAAAAATCGTCATCATATAATTTTCCACACCAGGTGTGAAAGCATTGTGATTTGAGTCGTTGTTGCCATCTTTAATAAACAGGAGTACGAAGCATGTTGAAGCAGCAGAGTCCATGCTGGCGTTGACCGCACGGTGACGAATAGAAGCGCAGCAATCGATAAATAAGTGCACAGTATTATTGGAAAGGCTGATGCTTACTTTGAATCGACGCGAAAAATGTGACATGGCGTTCTTGGGTGTCTGGTATCGACACCAATAGAGAGTTAAACGTTACAATAGATCCTTGATGAAATGCACTTTATTGTTGATGAGCTCATCAAGTTGTGCCTGAACATCTTGACTTTCATCGCAGCAGACCTGAGTTGCTGCTGTCTGGTTTCTAAGCTTATTGTACCTCTCCCTGATGACATAAGCGGGCCACTTCGGTTGTCGCTCTCGTGTAAGCAGACCTTTACGATTCCCGTCTGCTCTGGTTGTGGTTTGCGCTGTGAGAAAATCAGCAAAGTTCCATATCATTTCTCCGACGAGATAGGGCGAGGTTTTGTTTCGTTCGCCATCAAACACAAGGAAGTGCTGTTGCATGACGTCACAAAGGTAATCTTCGGTGTACATCAGTGGCGGGTTAGCATGAAAACCAGCTATAGCTCCAGCACCCCACTCCATGTGGATGATTGGTTTCGCTCTTACCTGTTAAAAGCAATCAAAAATATGTTAACACTTGATTTTCGGAAAGTTCCTTACCACATACTTAGAAATATACATTCTTGGCTTATATGTATTCGAAAATTTCACACGACAGAATTTGATCTTTCATATAAGCAAGCGGGGACTTCAATGACGTCATGCTAAAAAGTTGTCGAGCGTTTATTGCTGCGGTGCATACTTCTCGCCAGGTTACCTGATGCCATTGGTCAATGTATCGTGTTAAGCGGGGAACGATTACTTCAGTATGGCCGGGATCGCTGTACCAGCCTTCGTATTGGTTGATGCTGACGACATCCACAAACGGAGTCGCGACGTCGTGATCGTATTGTGCGTTGCAGACGAATGTAACTGGTCGGCTTTCATCCAGCTCTCGCGTTCTTTCAATGACAATCTTGACAGAAATGTTCATATTATATCTATTGTTCAGTTTTTAAAAAGAAGTATCGTTTTTCGTCTTCGTTATTCGGTACTACATCAATGGTTTGATTTAAATCTGCATCATCACAGCCCAGGTTTTAGTGGATGTGCACCAAACGTCTCGGTTGCTAAGTAGGCTGTGTGACCCATTTTCGCGGTAAAAATTTCTACTCAACAATCTTGCAACCTCGGCAAAGAAACATGACGCAGACTCGCAAACACTGGTCCAATAAGGCTTTCAATAGAACCTTGTGCATGATTACGCAATATTTTAGTGTTCTATTACGTTGAAAGTAAAACTGCGGCCAACAGTGGTCGATTGACGGCATGAATCAAATGTTCGCGTCGTGATACGTAAGTAGACTTGAACAACGCCAAGCCAATGGACTTTAAAAGAATTTGTAGGCCTTGTTTGTCAGCACTCTTCGTCAGTGTCTTCAGTTTATTTTGACTGAAGCAAGCTTCATTTACATCACTCAACCCGTTGCCAAGCGCGACGAATGATTCCGAGCGCGTTTGTTGAAATCGATGGTGATCTTTCCATTATGCTTCACGAGCTCGAAGCCCATTCAGACTTGCTGTTTGTTTGGTTTGACACAATTGAGATGTGGGGTGATCTGTCCGCCGATGAGTGGCGGGCGGTAGAGAGCCCAAGCGTTAACTCCGATCCCGCAAACAAAGGAACGTTTCACGTTTCGTTCTCTCGCCAACTGACTTAAGCCAAATAATAACTACAAAAATTATTACGCAACGTTAATTGGTTGCAAAGCCTGCAATATTTTCGAGTAAACTAGAAGTTGTGAAATGCTAGATTCAGTTCAGTTTCGTTTATACTCGGTTTCTAACGCTCCTTTGGGAGTGTCACGAGTGGTATGCGGTGCCCATAAGTTACCACCAAAATTATGTTCGAAGCTCTTTACCTTAAAGTAATCGGCGGCTTGCGGCAGTTGGGATGCTGGTTCATTGGCAACGGACCACATCACCACGGACGGATGATTCCGGTCTCTCTCCACGAGCTCTTCCATCACAACCAGGTGGTGGCTAAGAGTGGCGTTAACAAAATTGTCGGCAGACCGCATACCCACTGCTGGGCATTCATCGATCACAACAATGCCTTGTTCGTCGCACATTTGCATGATCTCCTCTGCATAGGGGTAGTGACTGGTGCGGAAGGAATTTGCGCCTAGCCACTGCAGCAGGTTAAAATCCTTCACCACCATCGGCCAATCGAACCCTTTGCCTCTGACGTTCCAGTCTTCATGTTTGCCGACTCCCAGAAAGTAAAAGGGCCGGTCGTTTATCTTGAATGACGTTCCTTGAGCAGCTACTGTCCGTATGCCTATAGGCAGTCGGTAAACATCGGTTGCAGGCAAAGGCAATTGCGAATTTTCAGCCAAGGATAAGCGAACTGTCAAAACATACATATGTGCAATGTCACTATCATGCATTCCAACAGGCCACCACAGTTTCGGGTTGCTTACATGCAAAGTTCCTTCCATACCGGTGGCATTTGCTACCACTTTGTTCGTTTTCCGGTCTGTCAGAATGGTAGCTACATTATATTTTGCCCTGGGTTCGGCATTGTTCTTTGTGCTACTTGCCCCCAATGTCAGGTGTGAGATGCTGACCTTGTAGGTGATTGTGGCTGCATTCAAACTCTGGTTTATCGCATTCGTGGTGAAGATGTCTTTGATGGATAGGATAGGCGTAGTGTACAGTTTGACTGGTCGATGAACTCCAGCGTAATTGAAGAAGTCAAATTCGTAACTCTAAGGTAAAAAAAGAAAAAATTGTGAAATGATATCAACTGCCATGCTACAATCACTCCTAGCATTTTCTTACTTGAGTGAAGTAATTTACAGGATAACCGTCATCTTTGCTATAATGCAGAATTCGTCCTGGCGGCAATGTGGTGGGGGTAAGCGTGTTGTTCACTGCTATTGTGAGGCGGTTAGAGCGATCAAAGTGCAAATAGCGACTCATTTCGCATTCAAAGGGTAGGTGACCTCCATCGTGCTGGACCACCTGCAGCAGTAAAAAGAAATAAACCGTTTTTTGAAGATAGCGGTCTTTTTGATAAGCAGATGGTAATGAAACATGAAAGGTGGGCCATGGATTTGCACATTTTTTAAAATCTTTACAACCTGGGATTTGTAATGATATCCTAAGTTTTGCCAAAACGCGTACTTAAGCTAAAATGCATGTGATTTTGTTTGTATTGTAAAATATTGGTGGTAGGATTGCCACTAAACTTCGTGTGTAATGTAGGCACTTGCCACTGAAATTTTGAAGACCTGACTAATTCTGTAGACGATTATTGTTGCACCAATTTGGAAATAAGTTGCTTTTTTGCTTTACGTTCATCAGCGCATTCAAAATTTTTAGTTTGGCTGATGTATATGTAGTTAGTTATTACCAAGCCTAAATCTCTTCCTCAAGGTGATTTCGCTATGAATACCTCGTTTCCGTTCATCCAGGCGATTGCTGTGTAGTGTGCGCTGCCGATTCGAAGCCAAACTGCTGTTGTGTTGTTGTTCCAAGAACCAGGCGCGTAAAATGTGGTTTCATACCTTAAAAGCAGTGATAGATAACATTGCTCGCCGGATTACTTTTCTGGGTACTGCACCTTCTGTAGTATTCGCAGATTGTTGCAGCGGCACATGGACACCACGTGCTTGAAGGTGCACAATAGTCGAAGGCCCTGCACAGATAAAATGACTGTTTTCGACAAGGGTTTTAGTCAAAAGAACCTACCATGCCCAACCCACAAAATCGCGGATACTTCTGTCCTGCGTAATGTCATTGTAGCTTGAAGGAACGGGAATGTCAATAACCTGGCCGTTCTCTGCCAACGGCGACATCCACCACTGATCGGTGAAGCTTTGCCGTCGATCAAGCGAGTCATCCACACGGAACTTCCACCTCCCGCTCAGATCTTTCACTTCTCGGGATTCAGATTCGCGCGGATATAGGATTGCTGACACATCGTGGCTGCCTAGCCACGCAATTATGTAACAGAGAGTCTGGATGCTGGCCATAGATTTGTGCTCAGTTACTTCAAATCGAGCTGGCTAGCAGCCTGGAAAATAAGCCCGGTGTAATCAGTACAATTTATTTTGGACAAGCGCGGAAATTGCGAATAACCTTGGAAAAGGTCAAACATGTCAACCAGCATAATGGTGTTGTAAGGAAATATGTTTGTTAATTAATAAGAAAAGGCGCAAAAAGGACAAAACGCTGGTACCACCCATCAACCAACCCAAGCAAAGGGAAACAACAGAGAACACGATTAAGCAGATTTGGCTAGCTAATACCGCAGAACAAAACTTCAACAAAGTCATTACAACCAGTTAGTCACAAAATTAAATATTGGTCTGGTACTATAGCCTACACTTTGTTTGAGCGACTGGGCTCACTGGACTCCTAACGCTAAGAAAATATTGTTGGAATTAGAACGTAGGATAAAGTCGTTGGCAGTGATTTTGGAACATTGTTGTACATTTTGTGCTCATAACCTTCCAAGTATTAGGCCATGTGCTTTATTAACAGGATGGCTTTTTGTTATAAATCTGACAGTCTTGATCATCTTATTCCAGCAGTGCATGAGACATCCTATAGCTTTATTTTGTATGGCATCTAATGTGGGTTAATTTTATTTGCAAACGCAGGAACTCCAGACTCGTACTGCATAGACAAGGACAGGTTTTATTAAGAAATAAGAAATGTTTTTAAGAATGCATGAGGGAACATAACGCTAAGTTTGTACAAATTACTTGTGGAAGAAGAAATTTTTGATGTGAGGATATTAGCACGGGTAGACCGATAAAGAGATAGGTTATTTCACTACAAAGGTATTCACAGCCGAAGATCTTTGAAGGTAGTTGTTGTTAAATGGCATTACCATTTGATCAAAATGTGTTTTTTGTTTCCCTGAAGATCAAGGAGATATTTTTATCAAGGCCTGGTGTAAGTTTATTAACCTGTAATTATTACTACATATGCGCTGGTTTATCATTTCTCATTGCTTGTAGATCTGATAGTTAGGGAGTTGAGGTAAAATGGGCAGTATCATCTGCAAATAAAAAAGAAGTAAAATTTGTTATTGTAAGCATATAGTTTATATAAAGTTGAAAAATGGACCCAGAATCTATCCTAGAGCAACACTGCCATTGATGGTTCCAGCATGGTATTCAATGTTATTGTCTACTCTAAACTGTTTTTAATCAGCTGAATAGTTTAAGGTTTGGTGAGGTACCATGTAGTAGTTGAATGATTAGGTCTGAATTCAGATTGTGTTGCATAGAATGCTCCATTTTTTCAAAAGCTGAATAAAATTTGACAAATTTCTTTCTTAAATTACTCAGTTTGCAAGTTGAAGCTTGGTGCCAGTGCCCTTTTCGTTGATAAGTAGAACTTTTTAGCTACTTGAAGTTTGTTAGGAAATAAACCCTGTCATTTTCAAACATTAAAAGCTTGGACAAGTTTTGGTGGACAGGGATTTTCACTGGGATGGATGTTGGATTGCTTTGGAGAAACCAACAGGTGTTCAATGCAAGTGAAGTACCAACAATTATGTAGTCCTCATAAAACGAATTAGCAATTTAATATGGGTAGTGGTGTGTATTAAATCAATAATTTTTAATATACTGATTGCATTGGATCTTTTTTCAGTTAAATCATTATAAATGCTCTATGTTCTTTAGAAATCAGGCCATTCTGGTTGATTTGTGTATTGATATATTGCTCTATTGATTTTTTAATCATATCAAAGCGTTACTGAATAGAATATATTTAATGCATGCAACATCATTGTTTTTATCATTCAAGTAATCATCACTTCATCACAATTGCTTTGAATACCCAGGGTTTAGGTGGTGAAAACGTTCTTCCAATGGGGCATGCTTCTTTATAACCTCTAGAAACAGGAAAAACTTTGTAAACTACTTATGAGGTTCATGAATTGATAGGTTAATAAACTAAAAAACATGTTGACAGTCATACAGATACTTCTCAAATTTGAAGTGTTTGAAATTGTGTTTCTTGACAATTGGCCATACTCCATGTGCTGTCCTTTTGGATTTAAACAAACTTTGGTAATTGGTTATTTATATCAAAAATACTGTGCCTGATTGAATTTCTACCAAGATTTCTATGTATGTGCACATTCTAATACTGTGGTGATGGATTACTCTTTTTTTGCTATTCTGGTGGCAAAAGTTATAAGCGATTGATTACTAAAAAATCGAAAATAATTCAGACATTTGCCAAGTTTTTAGCCTTTGGAAATTAACTTCTGTTGCAGTCACCAACAATATCGTAAAGTTGATTGGATTTTGAACTCCCTCAAAAGTATTTTAAATGGTTTTCTAGAAATTTGTAATGTCATCGTGAGGGTGAAAATAGTGCATCCAATTTCAACAGATTTTAGGGTGTAATTATTAAGCATTTCAATATAAATTTCCTTTATCTGTTGTTTATGTAATTCTTGATCAATTAAATTCTTTTTTGGTGTGTAATAGAAAATAGATTTCTTGATATGAAGACAAAGTCCACCACTGTTAGTGAATGAAGTTCAGCAAATAAGGTTATATATAGTTGGTCAGTGAAATGCTTGATGGATATTTTGAAGAACGTTTTGCTCACACTAACATCAGATGCCTTGAAAATTCATGATAAAATTTCTCTCAAGGCTTGCTATGTTGTAATAAATGAAAAATGAACGATATTGAGGTATTTGTTAGCATATTAGAAAGACCAGGGACTCAAGTGTGGAAATTCAAATCGGTAAAATCAAACACAAAAATTTTTGGTTAAACTGCATGATCACTTTGGAATTCAATCGTAGCCTACTATTCTTGCAAGTCGTGTGGTTGAAGGTTAGACCTTCTGTTGATTTGTACATAACCATAGATATGAGGTTATTCTATAGGTTATATAAACATAATATGAGGTTTTTAATACTATTAGTACCGTAAACATACCATGTAGAGTATGTGACAAAAATGGACAGAAATCTGTAAACTAATAAATATTTACTCTTCCTTTCGACAGACAGTGACAAAAATGCTTTACACGTCATCGGAACATATCGTTCGGAAAATTAGCTATAGGAAACATCATTTGGTCACAGCTGTAATCTACGATGCAATGGCGAAACCAGGCTGCCATTTCGTTGTGCATAATTATTCTTTTTTCGTCATGTGTGCAAGGCGCCTATTCTGAAACGTAAGATTGATAGTATGGTTCAGATGCTCACGTTTTCGAATTAATGTATCTGAATTGTTACGTTTCATTCCGCAACTGCCGTTTCCTGGTTTGCCCTGATTTCTCTTCGTTTCCCCTGAGAGTTCACAAACACAGCCCTTAATCGACTATTATTGACAAAATTTACAATACCTCGCCTCGCATCCTATGCCTTCACTAACCTTTGCAACCTAGTGTTTCTGCCTTGGTTTTTACCCTGATTGTGGTGAAGATGTTCTGTACAAATCACCAAAGTGTTCTGCTTTTTCATAACGCGACACAGACCGAATGATGATGCGTCGACCGTCCAGTACTGCTGCAAACCGTTTTGAACAGTCCTGCCAGCCTGTGCTGCTTACGCACGGTGCAAATGTTCGTTCTTCCGAAATCTCGCAACGAAGCGGAACAAAGCTTTTGACTTGTCACGTGGTTGTGTTCATTCGAGCCGCTTACGTCGCCGCCACGCTGGTCGGTGCGAGGCACAGAAAAAGTACTCCAGGTTACCGTGGGCACCGTCAGTGACCAGCTACAAATCGTTATCGGAATACATTGTTCGGAAAATTGCTGTCCACGTGGAGTGGAAATGGGATAACATTCGAACAAAGCAACTACAGCATTGGTTCCCAACCTTTTCATGCTTATAGCACCTTGCCGAAGAGAAGTACTTTGCGTGACCCAGTGGGGAACCCGCTCAAATTTAGCTTAGAGGTTTAATGACGTATTGAACATGGATAAGAAGGTATGAACAGCTCGCGGTACCCGTGACTATTGCTAACGGTATCCCGGTTGGGAACCTCTGAGCTAGTATTAGGAATTGCAATTTAGCCTGTGTAGGCAGAGGCCCATTTTCACTGCTAATATGAAACGAGATATGTAGCGCGTAAGTGAGATAGAGCGCGCGCCACTGAAGGTGGTAGAGTAGGTTCAAATCCCAGTCAGGGGTCACACCGACGACTTGAAAAATGGTAGTTGCGGCCTGTTCAGCCTCGTGTTCGACGTTAATGAATGGGTGCGAGGGAAAACTTCATTGGTTTGCCACCAATGCAGCATTCACTGCGAAAGTAGTCGCATGGCCCACGGCGCAGAGCAAGCGGAAATGGGCACTGCAGACCGGTTGTGACACTCCCAAAGAGTAATAAGCGAATATAGTGAAACTCTTATTGTTTTTGTAATATTACGCGCACTCGTACTGCACAGCCATTGGCTGATGTGTGACACGGTGCAGTCTGAAGTAGATATTTCATCCGCCATTAAACAATAGTTACAGCATGAACAATTTTGTGAGTTTAACACGAAGTTTGCGGTATATTATCGCGTTTATGCCTATATCCACAGATGACGCTGATTAATCATCTGGAATCCCGGAAATATTCGTTGAAAGCACTATAGCACTCTTACTTCTTGCCTGCGGATAGCATATGTTAAGATTTGAGGCTTGCCGTTTGGTATGGCTCCATAAGATCTGCCGACAATTTTGTGTTTGTTCTATAGGTTTATGAAACGCAAATCTAAATTTGATTTACAGAATTTATACTTTCTGCTTAAAAGTAGGAATATGCCGTAAGTTACAGATTTTTTAAACAGCTAATACAGATGCAAAACCTCTTAAAGCAGTTCAAGAAACAAACTGAAATGCGTTGTAACCACTGGCATACAGTTTTGCTGTTACAACGGGTTGTTTATCATTTTACCGTCCTGACAGTCGCCTCTGTGCTTTGCAGTGGTTGATGTTGGCATTGCAATGTCTACAAAGTGCAATATGTATAAATAGAAAGCGCTTAATAGGTCCATCTGATATTTAAAATCTGCTGATCCAGTCGTGCAACCTGCCAAGTTGCAACTTTAATGAGTTTTATGCCAAAACCATCAAAATGGATGACTTAGTAGGTGGCGTTTATATAAACATGTTGCATTAGTGCAACACTCTCCCAAGCCCGTCGGCCGCATATTTTTTCCAAAATGTTCGCAATCTGTGTTTTGGGTGGAAAAAAAAAACAACAAAAACTGCTCTGATCGTCATTGTTTTTTTGCCAGGCAAGAGATCGCCTGATGAGCGAGAACAGCCAGATACAGTTAGAACTCGATGCCACCAAGCTCGACGTTGAGCGTTTGAATGACCTTCTTGACAAAGTACAATCTGACAAGCGACTGCTAAGTGAAAAAGTTCAATCTCTGTCTGCTAAAGGTAAGTATTGAGCAGATATTTCATTGGTTTGTATAGGAACCACAACATGTGTGGGTTTTTTTCGCTTACAATAATAATAATAAGCAGTCATTGCTTTTTTGTCAACGGCACCTCTTTGTCAGAAAAAAACCTGGTCCTGGAGTTGGAGCAGTACAGAGTGAGTCCTTCCCGTGCAAGGAAACGCGACAAGTCTCCCAGTAAATTGGACTCGTTCGTGCGCACCCTGGAACAAGAGAGAGATCATTACAGAAACGAATGCGACGTGCTACAGGCTATGATTAGGGTAAGTATTCTGTTCCGCTGGCGCTCGTATGTCGAAGGCCACTGGATTAGCTTTATGCTCTTTGAAATTATAGGAAAGAGCAAGAGTTACTGTAAAACTGTTAACAGTGCAAGAACAGCCTGTCTGTGAAATGTTCAATATCAACGTTTTTCCAACACACCTTGGTGTTATTCTGTGCAGGACAGCAAAGCAAAAGTGAGCAGGTCATCAAGTCCTCGTTCGAGAAGTCCTGCCCGGACTACTCCGAAAAAGGTTAGTGCGCATTTGAACAATCCTGTGTACATATAAATCATTTCTAACTGTTTCTAGTTTGTTTTATCTTGTGTCGGTTATGTACACCGCCGGTAGAAATCGTTGCATAAGATTATCGGTTCATTTTTCTTGCCGTCGCTACTGCGCGACACCATGCAAACAGCTTAACCCTTGGTGGTTTTGTGCAATAAGGAAACAGACATTTTAAAATCGTACACAAAAATACTCAACAAATGCAAATCAGCTTACCCATCTTCCACGATTTAAGCTGTAATGGATAATTGAAGCGATGAAGATATGTTGACTCCCAATTGGCAGAGTACCTTGCGCCGTTGTTGGCCAACAGTCGTAATGGCAATGTTGACGTTGCTTCTCAAACGAAATCTTGTATCTGTGCTATATTTATCCGCAACTGATAGCTTAAAACATCTATGATCATAACTGACACCGACCAAGCTGCCTCGTGAGCAAAGACCAATGTTAGATGTCGGTCAAACATTTGATAGACGCGACTGTCTTCGTTTGGTCTAAGCAGAAGTTCATTGAAAAAGTGAATGTGCACGTCTGTCTTTTGCGAGAAGAAGCAGACATTCAATAAAGCTGAACACTGTTGAATGTGGAGCCTGCAGTCTGTGTTTAGCATTAACACTGACCGGGTGATGTGATTCAAAAAATGAGGTTACAATACGAACTTACCTTAAGCCTCACCCTTCAGTATGCTTAGTGCGTTTAAGTAAAGACCTCTTCGACCGAAATCCGATCCGCGTTGGTAAGAAACGCCTTGGGCGCTTTATCATATCAAAGGACGACCGAGCGGCGCTTGTGGCACGTCTTGCGGAGGTAGAGAGCGAGCGCGATTTCTTCAAGCGGGAGCACAACATGCTAAGTGCGATCTCGCGCGGGAACCGAGCCTCGGCGCGCTCGTCGTATGTCGCTGCTGCTGCTGCCAGATCGGTGCGGTATTCCAGAGGTTGACGCGTAGCATGCGATCTTGACAAGCTTGGTTTGCCACCGCGATGAGGTGCACTGGTCATCATCGATTGCCACTCCGCTCTAATTTGGGTTTCGCTTCTTCTGTTTGCGATGAACAGCCTGGCTCGGCTTGCGTAATCCGCCTCACGTTTCTGTCGCTGGACTTGCGGTGCGACTTGCTAACTGTGCATTATCGGGCTCATCCTGTTTGCTCGTGCATGGGGGGCGCAGAGATGTTCTGCGTCGTTCTTTCGCAAAATTTTGCATCAGTTTGCTGTTCTTCGAGTTCGTTCAGCGTGTTATTGGAGAAGATTTTATCGCACACATTCGGTGCTTTTCTGATTCGTGACCTGACCAAGCGAGGAACCGAAAACTGCACGTCAACATGGTCTGTTGAGTCGCTTTGTTTCCGTTGCTGTGCGGTTCGTCACTCTTTTTCTGATTGTTTTGAAAATGTATAATTCAACGAGATGTTTTCATCTGCTGGTCATAAAAGTCTACCCCTGATGGTGTTGCTTTCCTGCAATGCCATGCATGCTTTCCTTTATTCCTTCATTTACAGACGCACGCATGGGTTGTTTGTCACAAAGCGAACTAACTACGTTGAACTTCAACTCTGTCGCGCATGCGCTCACCAGCGAAGATTGCGTTACACTTCACTTAACCAACCCGAAATGGATCTTGTCCGCTTGCTTTTTTTTTCTAAGTGTTAGAGTTATCGTCAAACAAATGTAGTTGTAATGTGATCGAAGTCGAAATATTCGCCAGGACTTTAATACTGCTGGAGGGGTTATTTTGATACGCAGACAAACATAAACAAGTTTTGAGTGTGGCATTTTGATTTGTTCGAAACATTATAGCTGCTCTGCAGCAGATTTTTGGAAAAAAGTGATCTGCATTTCATTGTAAGATACTTGCAAAGGAATATCTAATGCATGTTTCTGTGTTGGAGGTAGGTTTCGCTTCAAATCTTGAACTGTTTCGATATTGTCAGCTTTTAAGCTGATCGGATCAATTTTTTGTTTGTGTAATGTGTACCATATATGCAATTAACGGTGTATTTATTGCTCAATATCAATGTTGGTCGATGTTGCAGGGGGCAGGCTCGGGCAGCGATGCGTATCAGCAGTTGCTAAGGGAACGCGACGAACTCCAAAGCATGCTGAACAAGTTCGAGAGGCACATGGCTGAGATTCAAAGCAATGTGAAAGTGCTCACGCAGGAGCGGGACAAAACTAATGTCCTCTACGAGCAGGTGATTGAGCTGAATTCTAATTGTTTATATCGCATGCTAGTCGGTCCAATGGCGTACAGGTATGTTGAAAGGTGGAGGTAAGTAGTCGTCATTTCGCATAAATTAATGAACACCACTGATTTGTACAAGCGAAGCTATCAACGTTTATAACGTTGACAATGAGGAGCCCGTAAGAATCTCAATTATAAAAAACACTACCAGATACGATTACATATTAAGGTTGCGTCTGCGGTCTTCAAATATTTTATCCTTTGGAGTTTTGTTGGCTGTTTGTCAGGACAAGGGGAGGGTTTTTACATGGAAATCCGAAGTGCTAGATTTTGACATCGTGCAGTTGCTGCTTGCACTTATTTTAATCTTAAAAGTATCTTTGAGGATCGAAGTTCATGTCTTGCACTTCCGTCAAGCCGAGGGGTCCGGCCAACAAGAAAATTGACTGATTGCGGTTACTGAGAGCGTATGTAGTCATGGTATACGCAAGGAAAAATTACAGCAAAGACATAGGTTTAAGAATCAGGCAACAGCAAGTATTTACAGAAATACCTTTCATTTGTTTGACCAGCATTTTAAAACTAAAGTGTGTTGGCAATTTTTTGTGAAAAGCTAAGTTAACTGTAGTCGCCGTTATGTAAAGTTGAGTTGCGTTGGAGATTTCAAATGGTTCTGCTTAGCTTTGAGTTTCCTGTGTAAGCTATTCAATTCTTGTGTATTGCCTAAGATTGGTGGAATGTTTTATTGCAGTTATGTTGAAATTTGAAGGTTCAAAAAAACGTTTCCTTCAAAATTTCATTCCACTCGTTTCAGTAAAGATACAAGGACTTTAATTCACCCCTTCCATCAAACTTCTCACTAAACGGTGCGTTTGGCGCACCTGGCAGCAGCGCTAAGCCAGAAGCGTCGGTTGCTCGCTGCACGTGCTGTTGGCAGCAGTTGCTTCTCCCTTTTTCATACCGGATCAAATGTTCTTGCAACAGGCGAACGAGGAGCTACAGCGTTTGCGCCGCGAATACGTCCGCTCGCCGAAGTCGCCCAAAGCGTCCTTGACCGCCCAGGCGATCCTGCGTCGAGTTGAGAACGAACGGGACACAGCGATCGCTGATCTTCGCCGCATGACGACAGAACGGGACAGTTTGCGCGAGAGGTTGAAGGTGTGGCTGTGATGAATTTTTCTGGTCGCCATTTGCGGCAGTTATGTTGAAGCTGTGCGTCTTTTTCTGTTTTTTTTTCAATCATTGCAGCACCGCAGTTCAGCGACAGGGCCTGTACTCACGTTTAATCAAAAAACAAGTTCCCTTCCTAACCTGCTGGACAACTTCGCCCACTGCATCGAAATATTGAGAGTTGTGGTTTTAGGAATTTCGCTTGGCGTTGAAAACCTGCTTATATTTATTGATTCAATTCGAAATGCAAAAAATTTAACCACCTACTTACGGTATGCTGGTCAAACACTTTAAGCTGAATTCGTTTTCCTTAGCGTGACCCCGAAATCTGTGTATGCAAGGAACACATCAAGGGAAATTATTATAAAAAACCTACGGCATCGTGGGCAAGAGAATGAGAGTTGTTGGGGACGGCTTATTCAAAAGATAAAAATTACAAGGTGCGATTCGTTGTAAGAACGCAGCTGCAACTTTTGCCGTGCAACATCTGTACGCAAAGTTATCTATGGTCATGTTGTATGACAATAACGAAAGGGTTTTGCCTTTATTTGTTGTTTTCGCAAAACATGACAGAAAATGAAACCTTTCCGTAGAACAAAGAGTGTAAGATCGACCGATATGGCTTTTTTGAGGCCGATACCGATATATCGGCCATTCATGGGCCGATATATCGCCCGATACCGATATTTCCAAAATTTTTAAATCTTGCTTTCTGCTTCATTATCAAAAATATGATGTATTTTGTGCCTTACCTTTTTTCGAAACCTTAAAAATCAGGATTTATAAGCTAGAATTTTTGAAATTGCAGCAATTTCAATACTTGATTAGCCTAACTTGTTAGCGTAGTATAAACTGTTCACAATGAATAAAAACAGTGCAATGAATAAAAAAGAATGTTAAAATAACAAAGCAATAAGAACAGAACACTGAATGTAAGAGAACTGCCTACGTGTTTAAACCCGAAAAAGCAAAAACAATGCTTGAAAGTTGAAAGATGCTGAACAATGAAAAGGAAGTACAAAATGGAGCATCGAGTTAAGGAGGTTAAAATTAGTACAACATGTATTCAATTAACCATTGCCAAAATGAAAATATTTCCAAAACAGCAGCAACTTTTTTGGTCTTTGATAGTATGTTCGTTAACAGTTACTGTACTGCATAAATCTTGTGAAATTTTGTTTTTGTATATATTTCACAAATCAACCTTTCAGACTCTTCTGCAACTCAGTGGGTTTAAAATTTGAAAAGTCAATCCATGTCGTAAAGAACCAAATTTGGAATTTTGATGTAATGTAACATTAAATAACTGCATGTCCTTAAAAAGAAACACTAGTTCCATTAGTTACTGCAGCTGAAGTACTGGCATTGGTGTGAAATGAAATACCTCAACTGATTTGTCAATTCTCAGTAGTTCCATATCAACAGTTTAAGACTGTCATGCAGAAAGCAAAGTTTTCATT
>JGI24159J19872_10000231_pt1 | contig 43069 bp, 33 predicted proteins | sample Ectturendosymbi4_FD_19872 | JGI IMG/M metagenome (IMG submission 19872) | reverse complement strand
TAGTCGAACCTGATCAAAGCACTATGTTTTACCAATTGTCCATGATTAATCAAACGTTGTGTACATGAGGGTCGAAAAATGTTATCCAGGGCGGGAAAGAGTAGTTGTTTCAAGTGAAGCGAAAGGATTTTTCAAGGGGGGTGGCCAGAAATGATGAATTTTTTTCCACTCGAAACTAAGAAAACAACCTTTTTGCTAAAAATTTGATAGGAATATGTCAATTTTTCCAAGGCCCCTACCCTTTCGACGCTCATTACTGTGTATACTGGCCCATACCCAGCTTGGGACACCAGGGGGAGCGAAGAGTTTTCTGAGAGGAGGACAAATGTTTTAAACTATGTCTAATATTTTTAAAATATGTTCAACACATTTTTCCAGGGGGGGGGGCGAAAAATGTTCTAGGGAGGCGCTTCAGTTACGAGCCTGTGTGCATTTAGCATTGTAAATGCTAGAGGATTCATGTCATATCTGGCATTTACCTGAGGCTTAAGCTTCGTGTGCAAGTTAATCATAATTAAATACAAACTTGTATCTAAGCGCTTGTAATCACTAACTGAAAGTAAAACAAGGAGTAACGCTTTTCGCAACTGTTTCTGGCGCACCAGCTTGCTGTTTGTCACCTAATGGTGATGCAAACTTCATTTCAATGCCATCGCAAAAATTCCTCTCTGTTGACCCTACCGTGCTACAAATACAGTATTACTTTTGTCTGTAGCATTAGCCGTAACCTTAAATGGACATCGTGTATTTTCGTTTTTGTACAATTTTAATGTAAATAGTGGCAATGTACGTTTTATATGCCTTGCAGCTCAAACTTTGGCTGAGGAGAAATCTAGTGTCGAAGTCTTTTTTATTACGCAAATAGGCCATAGACCACGGCCCTCAAACTCAAAACGAGGGCCAAACGAGGACTTAAAAAAGAAACAGGGCCGCATTGTGACTATTCTAGAGCTGCAAAATGACGCTGACGCAAAAAAGGCTGTACCGGAAACTTACTAGAAACAGCTTTTGCATCTTTTTTCCTGCGAATGATATCGTGAGTTATAGGGGGTTTATCTCTAGCCCTCTCCATGTTCGTTTAACACAGCTATGTCCAGCCCGCGGCCCAGTCGAAGGTTTTGTGCGGCCCATTTTCAGTTTTAGCTGCAGTGATAAGTATCCTACATACTGGCAGCCACTTCTTATTTTGATAAACTTCAATTTGCCATTTTGGATGCAGGCAGTTCTCAGTACCACTTTAACCAGGGGCATAACGAGGGCAGCAAGGGGGGAACAATTCCCCGGGCGCCCTGTCACTGCGGGGGCGCCGAATGACTGCAGGGTCGCCGAAAAGTCACAACAATGCCACAAGCACTTTCTTCAATACACTACATTTACTTCCAAAATATCTCAGGTTCGAACGTGGGGGCGCCAAACTTGCTTCTTTCCCCGGGCGCCATCTAACCTCGTTATGCCCCTGACTTTAATACGTCTGTTACCATTGCAGTTAAGACTCGAACGCATTCAGTACATTAGCTTAAGCTAAATTTAGTTTGCTAAGATCAAAGTATGCCATTCAATGTGCGGCCCACATTAATATGCCACTCATTATGCGGCTCTGGTTAAGATAGTGACATAANTTTTTGCTCAGTAAGCCATTTGGGTTGGACATAGCTGGTTTAAAATGAACTTGTTGACACGCTGGCCGAGCACTTTTAAACACCGGTGAATAAACACAATAACTTAAATGTTAATCATTTCAAAATTCCCAAAAAGCATAGCGGGCTGGACAAAATTCCCTCGCGGGCGACATGCGGCCCGCGTGTTTGAGACCCCAGAATTCATTCTAGATATTATTTTGTTACGATTAAGCATGCATTGTGCCGGTTCAATCACAATCATGTGGAGTGTTAACGTTTTCATCAATGATTCCACATCAACTTGCCGGCGAAAAAAAAAGTTTTGTCAAGTAATCATAGTCTGACCTGTACATAGGCTTGAAAGTGTTTCAACTTTCATCTGATGTTAAACTTTATCCCACAGTAAATTTGAAATTATTCAGCTGCAACGGATAGACTCTGCAGCAAAATCGAACGCAAATAATAAGATTTTTTGCAAATGCTGAGGACATTGACACTGCCATCACTCACAGATAGTTTGTAATCTCTTTTCTTGATAAAGCGCATGTGACTAAAATGAAACTAAATTGAATTTTTTCCCAGTCGATTGTTTTTTGTTATTTAAACACCCATGGATAAAAAAAAGCTTCAAACGCTTCAACTAAAATGGCTAGAGCAACGGTTCCCAAACTTTTTTGAGCGTTCCCCAAAGCTGAGTTTAGTGAACACGCCTCAAACAACGACCCAAGCCTTAAACGACATATGAAAAAATAATGATTGTAGGCCTATTGGGGATTTTTGGCAGAAAGTTGCTAAGTTTGTTTTTAATGTCAGCATTCCACTCTTTTCTCAGTAAGTGCTTATGCTACAGACCAAGACAAGCAATGCGGTGACGTTGAAAATGCACAACTCCGGTTTGGATCGCCTCGGCATAGCCCATTTTTTGACACTTCGCCACTGTTATTTCGGTTTCGACGCATACTTTGAGAGCCACTGGGCTAGATCAACTAGCTGACCGTTATGTTAAGCTGCGGCGACAAGTATGAATAACTTCACTCCAGAGCCGTGGTGAGAATCTACTTGTGGCTTCGTTTCCGCAAATACACAACCATTTTCACATTTTGTGTTGAGGGTGGGTGAAACATACGCAAGTTTGTAACTTTTGCATGTCAGAAGAGTTTAACGAAATAAAATCCAAACATTTTTCAAACGCGTGGAGGTATTCTAGTCTTTGCGTTATCAGCTGCATACGTCAATCAGTCGCTGAAAAATTGGATACGATCCACGTCTTTTACGCGGGCAAGTTTGGTAGACCAACTTCGGGAGTCCGTGTCTTAAAGCAAAGTTGCTCCTCGGCTTCGACTGAATGTGTGCTGGTTTTCACCAGAAGCGCGTAAATATAGAAAACGCAATCATAATGACGGTCACAATGACTTCTTGCTCAACTGGAATATAGGCTGCAAACAGCATCCTGCAAATCTTGCTCTTAAACTATCGAGATTTTCATCATCGGTCTTACATGAACGTTTTATAAGCAAATAGTGGCTTTCATCCAAAATAGAAAAGTGAAAATTTACTAAAAACAAACTTGAAAAACTTGTCATTTCGATGAAGATTGACTTCTATTAGCCGGCTTAAATCTGAACATAATTATTCACAATAAAAGCGCCAGAAAAATGCAACTTTTGTGGATAATGCTTTAAAAACAAGTGGCAATATATATTTAAATGTTGAGACTTCGTTGTTTTTCCCCCCCCCTATCAAAATTTCTGACTACGTGCCTGCCCACAATTCGCCCACTATTGGTTTGAACCTACGTGCCTTACCGCCATCAGCAGTCACTGTGTTGCTGCATTACCTGCCAAGACGTCTGCATTCAGTAGCAGTGTTGCCAGATGCTGGTTGAAAAACCAGCCCAGTGTCCTCATAAAACAAGCCCCAAACCAGCCCAAAAAACTCCGAACTAGCCCAAATTACAGTCCAAAATATGCGATAATACTAACAGTTTGCAGTGAAAGTAACCACCATTATCTCATTGCAGTTGCAGTCTTTGTGCAACACACAACTGACCTTTCTTACAAAGCAACCTCAAACATACAAAATGACAACGGTAGTAACATCATAACAACAATCAAACTATCATTAATAATACCACATATTGCAGTCGAAATAAAATGCAGCACCCTGGTGCATATTATCACAAGCGCAATTTTGTTGCAAAATGTGAGGGGGACAGCTTAGTGTGAAACCAATACATTACGAAACCTAAAGAGAAAAATGTGAGGGACATGGCATATTATTATTATATCCCCACTGTCTGAAAAATTGGGGGGACGCGTCCCCCGTGTCCCCCACCTAATTGCGGCCATGCATATTATACCAAGCATGTTCTTTAAGGAATAGAACAGAAAAAGCTTCCTGTTTTCTTTATATTTTGCAACTTGAAAATGCAACTTCAAACTAAGAAAGAATACTATTGATCTGATATACTGCTTAGTAATTCTTTAAGGTGATGTAGGCTTACATACTTTATTCTAGAATGGCAAGCAATATGTGCAGCGATTTGTAGACTCAATCTCAAATCTGCAGATGAAGCACTATCATGTAGGCGAATAGTATTATGACCCTGGTATAGCCAGCATCAAACAGACTACGTATAGATGAAAATAGAGCCGAATTTTTAATGTGCTTAGCAGTTGTAGAATGATTCTTTAAAATTTAAATCATTGCACTGTGCTCTTATTTCAAATCAGCATTAATACAATAAGCTTTTTTATCCGCTACTTACAGCGTGTTTTGTATCCAGCCTTTCAACTTGTGATCCTTTTCTGGCTTTTCGCATAGGCGTATCGCTTGTCATACTGGGCCCATCAACTCAAAGCTTTACATCAAATCCTTCATGAAACTCAGATACTTGTACGCTGCTGTTTAACTGAATCAACTGTGTAGCGTCAGCAAAAGCATAAGCTGTAGCAATACCGTACACTCTCTCCGCATAAACGAACATAGCGAATTGTGCTGTGGGTGTTTTTCCTACTGTGACTACGTCTTGCGTGCGTACAAGCTTTACTCGTAGTATCGATAACCAACAGCAGTAATGGACTGCATGATGTGACCACAGCAACACCATATCCTTGTCCACAAGTCTGAATGAGATCAACACTGTTGACCATACGATCCCACACACACGATCACATGATCTCGAAGCTTGATCTATTGGATCTTACATCAAGAGAACAGAAACGAACGAAAAACGCCGGCGATCACATTACTTGAAGTAAAAACAAACCTCACTACCTTAGCAAAATTGACAAAAACTATACTCTTTGATAGAAAAATCTTTCGAAAAAACAGCCCATAAAAACGCATGCATTTTCATAAAACTAGCCCACAAAACCGCAACAGCAAAAAAAATCCCGCAACGCAACGAAACAACCAGCCCAACTGTGCGGGAAAGCCGTCCAACTGGCAACACTGTTCAGTAGTTACATGCGGCGAAACGCCTACCACCGTAACTTGAAGTGCATCTTCGAAGATTTGTTGTCATGTTATTGTTATGCAACAAAGGCCAACAATAGAACAATTCGCTCCCGAGTTTCACAACCTGCCTCTGTAGGCAAGGAGCGGACATGAGTGAACTGCAAGCTTATAACTGCATGTTATCAAAACAGTGAAACTGACTCTTGTGCCGTGTGAGTGTCATGTCGGCAAACAAACTGTCATTGCAAGAATTAACCCAAATAATCAGAATTCAATTCCTGATTTCACGTTTTCCAGAAATTTTTGCTTCTTAGTCCCAATTTCCAGGAGGGGGCAAATGCCCGTTCCCCCCCCCCCGCGGACGCCCATGGACCCAACGTTGTTGTGGCATTTGTATCATCCGCTAGCTAGTACGAGTGCAACGAATTAAACACAGCATTCGGTGTTTTTTCCGTTTGTTTTTCTAAGTGATTGTCAGTCACCGAATAGGAGTAAGATTTCATCAAAACAATTGCGATCTCACTGGAGTGTTTTCATTCTTCGAGGCAACAAAATACAGTTTACAAACAAAAATCAATACTTCTTTAGTTTGCCTAAAACTCCTTGTTTTGCAATCAGTGGTTTCTTTGTCTGCCAAACGCTTTACAATGGCTTCTTTTTAACATATGCAGTTACTTTGCATTTGCTTTTGCAGAAATCAAAACAATATTGCTTCAATAAACTTTTTTTCGAAAGGTTTATGATTTGTAAACATTTGTAATGCCATTCGAAATCACAGAAAATCACATGCTGCCAGTGGTTCAATTATGAAAAGATGCAGACTCTTCACGCTGAAAAACACTTTTTTACTCAATGTGCTGTCAGTCTTTAACAAAGGTGTGCGAATTAATAATATGTTGTCCTGCTGTGTCTGAAACAGTTCCCAATTTCGTATTGTCCACAGGAAACATGTGTTTTAAAATAGCCTCGCACTTCACCGGAGACGATAACTTAATTTTAGGATGTTAAATTTGTTGCTCATTGCCGCAAATTCGCAACTGACCTGCTTGCACCATCTGACTGACAAACGAATGTTGGAAACCGCGGGAACTGTCAATCATAATATTTTAAAGCGTTGATTGCAAGATGGTTCGTTTCACGAACGATTACTTATAGCCATTTTGTGCTTTGAGGGGCGTTTTTCTGAGCAAAACAGTGTTATTCGCCTAAAATTAAGCATTTTTGCTTCCCCAAAATTTTTTGGCCCCCCCAAATTTTTGGGCTGGCTACGCCACTGGATCTGGCACCTTCTTGTTTTACCGGGTTTAGTTTCACAAATATACCGCTGAGTGTTCGGTCGAGCAAATCGCGTTGCAACTTCTGTGCGAGAACAGAGGATTTTATGCGAACGTCGTACCTTTGAACAATCCAGTTGAATCCAAAAGTACACATGCTTTCATACCGTTTTTTCGAACAACAGCAACACTTCCATGTTTTTAACGAGACCGACTCAAGTCCAAGCAGTGGTCGACTTCGTAAATTTTTAACGATCTTAGCAGTAACATCAGTAGTTGTTAATAGTGCTTTACCTCATTCCATGCAGGAAGTCCCCTTAGAAGGAATTACACAAGGTTGCATTGCTAAAATTATCGGTAACATGGGTGCTTGCTGGCAAGTGTGAAATGAGAAATTTCCTTTCGAAAAGTGTTATTTTATCAAATTTGAAACACAGCGTTTTAGGTGATTTTTCTTCAAAATCAGATTTTCAGTTCATTTTGTACATCACTACATAAACGCAATATGGCTTGATTGATCTGGGGAAACCTATCTCATTATGAAATTACTAAACACACCAGTGTACCATGAAGAATTTAAAGGAGTCTCCAGTATGTTGTTGATAACTTATTTCTTAAAAAATGTCTATTCAAACGAAGAGAGTTCGTTTCTTTGCATCGTTTCTTTGCATTCCTGTATGACAATGGGGCAATAATCTCTTTGGTAAAGTTTCATTTTTTGACATTGATTGTCGCTGAATGCAGTAGACTTCTGTTTTGAGTAAATCTTGTTTAAGAATGATTAAGAATTGTACAGTGTTTGCTCATGTTTTTTTTTAAATAATTTTCGAGCACAAATTTCAAACTCTAGTTGACTTGTCTTTCATTCTTAGCTTCACTAAAGGCATTTGTTGATGAAAAGTCAAGGAAACAATGTCCAAGTTTGCCTGGACAAACCTCAATGACCGCACAGCCTTCTTTGTCTCTGGTCAAGTTATATTTCTGCTGTAACCCAGACGGTAAGTTCGCATAATCAAAATCAATTACATCTTACTGTTAAACGAAATAAATTGCAGTGCATCTAAGTCTTCTTCATTTGCACTTGCTTTCAGTGAAAAACGAATCATGAGTATGTGACACAAAAACGTGCCGCTTGTCTTTTATGTGATCTGCATCGTGAAACGCGTTAACAATACATAGTTATGAAGTTGATCGATTTTCTCTTTCATGGCTTCTTTTCATGTCTCTTTGAGTAAATGGTGGAATTCTTATTTCAATCTGTTCAGGTTGTTTCGCCTTGGCTGCAACCTAACATCCGACCAAGAATAGTTTTATTTCATATCAGGAATTTTGTTTGTGCTGCATTTTAATACATACTCCATTTTAATACACTCAAAATTCATTTTTCTACTACTAACCTCTTGGAAAATTTGTTGTCATGTGATTGCCAGGCGTGCATTTGTGATGTGCTGAACTGAAGTGTCTCCGTTTTAGGATAGATCAGTGGTTCCAATCTGTTCACGCTTACGGCACCCTGCAGAAGAGATAAATAATTGCGGCACCCAGTGGCGATGCCGCATAAAGTTGCTATAAAGTTTGATAACATCTTGAAAACGTATTTTCAATTATTTAGTGAAACATTGATTAACTCGCGGCAGGCTCGCAACCAGGGGGGGCATTTGGGGTATTTGCCCCCCATGAAAATAAAACATTGCGTAGCAATTTTGACATTGGCAGAAAGTTTCAAAGAATAAAGATGAAATTTTGTATTCTAATCATTTTTAATAAAAGTCTTATTTTAATTTTTCTTTGTCCTACTGGTTAATTTGGGTCGACGTCACTTGACCGACAAAATTTGTGGCATCCTCTAAAACCGGCAGATGACCGACAACAAACGAAATTTTCCAAAACAGTCAATTGTCCGACAACAGCTGTCAGCTTCCTGCCCTGTCAGCTTCCCGCCTTTCACTGTCGGCTGTCATAAGTTATATCAAATCATACCTGTGTCTGCTACACCAGCTCAAAACTTTGAAGTTCTCTCTGGCTTCATACACTACACAGGGAAAACTTGCAAAAGCAATGGGTTCTACTGTAATGTCAATAAGAAGAGACAATTGCATTAACTTGAATTGCTCCTTGGAGAAAAGAAATTCATGTTCCAGCACTGCTTTAATCAAGCAATCAGAAGGTCAACTTCAAGTGCTTAAGGACAGTGCCGTGGCAAGACAGCCCCGTACCCCCCGCTCGGGGGGGGGGCGACCATTCGTAGGGGCCCCACAATATATATTGTATTTGTAAGTTAGAGCCGTCTCTCTACCCTTGACTTTTACTCTTCTGGTTTTTGCCCTCAATGCAAGAGCCGGTGGATTAAGCATGTAATATCATGATTCGTTTATTTCGAAAAAGAATTGCGGATGTTCGGACACTATAGCAGTTTTTGTAAAGTTGTGGTTACGTCAGAACAAGGCCGATTGTTAATTGGTAATAAAGTCTTGACCTTCCTCATTTAAATTCTCTGGCATCGCCCTCGTGCGTTGAAATTCTCGGGGAAATTTACGTCATAATGAACGTGCTGTGGAGTGTTGTGCAATCGCTTTGTAGATGCGTACAGATAAAGACTAGGTTTCTAGTTCAACGTTAAAAACATTTACGTGAAAGCTGCTTAAGACATTAGACAGATTATGTAAAGTTGAAACGAAGGAAGGCTGTTGTGTCAGTTTATTATATATATGTCTGTGCAGACTGTGCTAAGACAGTCTAATTTAAAGTTTCGACCAGAAAAACCTGGGTACTCTCGATAAGTTTAACGCTCGCTTGCTCGATCTTAAAAAGCCTCTTCAGATTTAATCTCACTTGCTATATGTCATGGTGAAGATGGATGGTGTCAAATTCCAATAAATTCGTTCTTATTAGAAGTAAAGGCAGAGGGACTGTTGGGAAGCAGTGCGTAGAACTAACTGCTTAGTTCTATCTGGAACATTAAATTTGAAATAAACATTGTGATAGCTTGACTTGTTACGTTATTCTATAGATGGGTTTGTCGCTCAAGTAGTGTTTTTGCGTAATTCACTTTTGTCGGTCAAGCGACGCTCCCCCATCTCCTTACAAGGTTTGTCTTGAGACAGGCCATCCGGTCGAAAATTTCGTAAATGATTGGTATTTAGTGTTACGGGTTAGCAAACAACAGTGTAACAAAAGTGGCTGTAACCTTGTGGTTTTGCCTAGTTTAAAATGTTGGTATTTCTAAGGCATTTTTTTTATTCTTTTGTTCGTGTACCACTTTTTACTGAGACAGACCTGAATTTGGCCTCATGAAACTTTCAACATTAGGGTACTGTTGAATCGTGCCAGCTGCTGAAACTTCCAAAGTGATAATAGAAATCTTTCCTATAAAAACNGTGTTTAGTTGCATTTTCGGTTCGAAACCTGATCATTTTTAACTAACTTTAGCGTGGGGACGGTTTCACGTTTTAGTTTCGTGGGTTGATCCCAGTACCACGGCTTGGAAAAAAGGTTTAGTAAAGTGTCATATGAGTGCTAGTTAAGTGTTGAACGCACCTACTTAATACACCACTTTGGCTCCAAATGACGCTTTACCAGACCCTAACTTTTGCAACCAGTGCAAGCCCTGAAAGCTCATAGCATAAGCGTAGCCAGGGGGATCCTAAGGAGCCATGCCCACCAAAATTTGTTGAACATATAGTCAGTTTATGCTTTCAGAGGCGGTATCCCAAACAAAATAGTGTTATTCGCCTAAAATCAAACATTTTGGCACCCCAAAATTTTTTTGGTCTCCCCAAATTTTTAGGCTGGCTACGCTACTGACTCATAGCCTTAAACTTGCTTCTAAAAACTTTCAGTTGATTTGCCGGTATGACAGTCAACTCGTGGATGCCAGAAAAAGCCGTTTTGCCCAAGCACACCTGATCCGTTATGCGTCAAAGACCCCAAGACACCTGATCCGTTTTGCTCGAAATGGTAGCATTTAAAGATCCCCTCACCCTTGACATAGGCAATCCTTAAGTTTGGGATCTTCATTTGTGATAGAAATTCAAACACATGCTATAAGAATAAGGCTAGAACGAATTTGCTCAAACAAGACGAAAAGTTAGGCAGGGTTACTCGCAGCCTGTACATCTGCCACACTAAAGCCATGACTGCTATAACTGAGTGCGGAACCAGGTGTTTGTATTAGGCTGCCAATTTTTGCTCTGTCCTGATCGTTCAGTCTACATCGTGATCAAAATTGAAAAGTTCTCATTTTCGAAAATGTTGCGAAGAGAAATTTATCTGTGACCGTTTGAGAAAAAGTTGTACCACGGTTGAATAATCACGATGACGTCATCGAATGAAATTCCCTCCCCCCGAAATGAAGAGCTGGTTGCACCCCTAACTCGCGGCACCCTTGAGTACTGCAAACGCGGCAAACCAGTTGGGAACCACCAGCGTAGGTGTTGCTCACAAAGAGCTGTTTTGATGGTACTGATACAGATTCAAGGTTGGAGAGAAGATACTTATGGAGCACTGTGGTCCCACAGCTCAGGAAACAATTTCAGTACGAATGGGACGTTGAATTTCAAGTGAGTCACTTCATTTACTGCTCCGTCCGTCTGAGCTATAATGCTTACATGGATGGACAAGAATTTCGTATCCCTGAAGCAAAATTTCAACCGTTTCTTGGTCATGATGGCTTTAAAATGTTTCAGATGTAGCGAAAGTTCTTGGGTGATAAACAAACTATACAAATAATTAAGTTAAATCGGCAAATCAAACTGAACTGAAACAAAGTATATTTGATGCTACGGAAATTTTTTCGAAGTCGTGATGGATGCACGTATTACGGTCTTATCTTCTTCAACAAAAAAAAGTTTATCTGTCACGTTTGGTCAAAGAGAGAAATTCGCTTTCGACGCAACAAGTGCCTCTTTATTTTCTCTTATATAACTTCAATGAAGTCTTGTTTGTCGGAGTTTCGCGAATCTATTTTAATGTGAAGGTGATTGACCCAAGCGTCATTTCTGAAAAAATCTTATTCTTTGAAAACGACCGTTACCGGGAGATTGACGACTGCTCTGCGAAATCACTGTCCGTTGCTTTTGTGGTAAGAACTCTGGCATACCGCGTGTGTTTTGCTGTAAGTCGCATTGTGGGTCACACTTTACGCTATTCAAGCTACTGATCCGATTGCAGACTTTCGTCGGTCAAAAGTACTGGACAAACATTGTTCCACAATTCATTAAAGCAGAGACTTTTGAAATTCTTTTGCGGTCAGCTTATGATGGCCAACTAAACAACTACTCCTTGTTGGAGTGGTGTTACGAACGAGATGAAAACGCAGTTCCTCCTCATTTTGCCTTCAAGGTACGTTGTTGTTGTGCTGCTGACAACGCGGGTTCAATTGCATGAATCCACGAAGCCACATATGTTATGCCAAGTACTGTGTATCTAAAGAAATTTTTACCAGAGTTGGACAACCTGTAAGACGTAACAGGCGAACTTGCTCAGACTTGGATATGAGATCATTTGTTGGATATTGATAAATGCAATGTTGACTACTGGAGTTCCTGCGTCTGCAAAAATGGCCAAAAAGTTAGATCGAACACGCATGGCAAGTTTGTAACGCATATTTTCTCATTCCACCAGTTGAATATTTTTCCAAACATTCCAGTGCCCGGATTTTTCACAACGCAACAATGTACAATGGTAACGTTTCACAACGTTAAGTTCGTTTATCGGCTGAGGTTATTAGTTACGATTCAGAGCAAGAAAAAACTTTTCAAGGATTTATGATAGATTCTACTGTACCATTCCGACTGACGCTTGCTCGGCAACAAATGATCATTTCAGAAGAAACTAATTACGTAAATTTATGGAAAGGCATCAAACTATTTAACATATTTCAATCTGATCGACTCCTCATCCTCAGTAATGACAACCGGAGCGTTGAATGTCATATTGCTGCTCAGCACATAAATTTCTGACCGACCAAAGGCCTCGAGACGATTGGTTTAGTCTGGTGACCCAACAAGCTGGGTAAGCATGCAATTCGGGGAGCTTCATTTCATGGATGAATCAGTTGTAACAGTTATTATTTCTATTTCCTTTTTGCTGTGTCGTAGACGTGCGGGATAGCTTCCAAGAAGCCGATTTTGGTTACGATCTAAACTATCTTTGGAAAAATTAGCTCTAAATTAGAAAGGTTAAATTCAAATGTCAACTTTTTTCAAATCAAATCATTTCACGGACCCTTTCAAACCTATATCCTTGGACTCATTGGAGTCCCTTGTTTAAGAACTCCTGTTTAGCAGGCATGACCCTGCGTTCCAGTGTAATATATTTAACACGTGCATTTTCGCAGATATTGCAGCAACCCAATTGTCGGGCTAGCAATGTATTTCTATTTAAAACGAAGCACCATAATTTCTGCAAACAATCGCTTCGAATTTGACTTACTCAATGAATTGTTACTAGAGATTTTACAAAGTCATGACACAGTTAAGTTGATCACCTACAGGATAGATTGATTAAAATAGGAAAATTTTATACTAGACTACTACCATGGATTGATTAAAGCACATAAATTTCACAATTCAAATAAAAGCTTCACAAACCCGTTTACGACGTAGCGGCTAACAATAAGAAAATAGGTAGGAAGTTTGACTTTGTTTCTACATGTATGTTCTGCAGCGGTCCTTCTACATTCCAGGCTGCGCTTAATTTACTATACAATCATGATTACCCGTGACTGGATTGAAATATTTTGGCTCTTGGTGAACACTTCACAGAGTTGCTGCAGATTTTTACTGTAAACACTCTTTCTGCAAATAACGAAATGCTTTATTTTATTTGACGTTTCGACTTAGCCGTAAGTGATCTTCGGGAAATAAAATTGATTTAAACCAATGACAGAGACTTTCTCAACTAATTAATTTTTTCTCAAATAGGTTTTCTTAACTGGTTAACTTCATTGTTAATGGGTTTTATTTAATTGAAATTCATACTTTTATGTACGGGGAGAGATGAAGATGCCAGCCCAGTAGGCGAAATATATCCTCTGTAAATGTCAAAGTGTCAAAATTTTTGCTATGAAAGGATTCCTTTCGATTGATGCTGTAAAAATTCTGTTACATAGAAAAGATGTGGCTTAAAGAACAGATGGTGTTTATTTACAAGCGCAAATTGAAGCTGTACGAAACGCTCATTGTTCTATTAAAGTTAGAGCAGTTCTGACCTAAAAAGCTCAACCCAAAGTAGAATGCTCAAATGCAACCTCAGTGGACGGTAACAACCGAAGATACGTTTGCCGTTACAAGCTTCAGAAAAATATAAAAAAGACCATCAGAATTGAAACAATTGACCCATCGTCAGCAACAGCACATTCGGCTCCAGACTGCGTCGTGCGTAACCGGAGCGCAAAAGAACAAGACTTTTTAAACGTAATCCGCTGTTGTTCGGCAAAATTTTCTGCTATATAGACTATACTGTTTGTTGTGATCAGTGCCAAGATGATGAAAACGAACAAGCATTGAATGCCATTTGATAACCACCACCCTGATAGTTTTAGGCGCTGTTTTAAAAACAAAATCACCGCTGAAAATAAAAATTTCCTGGATCAGGTCGAGAAAAGGAATATAAAACGTCTTGCCGAACTTCGTCATCTTCTGTGGCGAATCGCGCAACAATCCGCAGAACACGGTCTCCTTGAAAGTTCCGAGCTCGAACCATTCCTGACATCAAGTAAGTGCATAATAACGCAGTGTATTTAGAAGTAGAAAACTGAAGCTTTACATTTGCACAATGCAAGTGGAATCTGCAGTTGCTTTGCTCTTATACGCAGCGCATAGCTTGACTGTGCTTTTGCTTGCATGTTTTGAGGAGACAGCTTACGGAAGTTTTGCTGTCTGAGCGCTGTTATTTGGAGTTTGCTGCACTTAAGCTACTTCCGACACCAAGCTCTCCACTTTTGGTTGACAGTGTCACCAACTTTTATGAGTTTTAAGATAAGCAACGTGAGTCTGCAACAGTTTTTCAAGCGAAATACAGATTTGTCCTTGCGAGATACAGCGACGTGTTAAACTGTGACGCACCATTAACACAAATACAATTTTCACTTGCTTCTGTCTTGTGACGACTTGTTGAAGCTTAGCGCTGTCGCAACTTTGCGAAGAGTCTATTTAGAAAGAGGTTGGAGTTGACCTCATTATTTTGCTGTATCGAGCAGGCTTCGACGTAGAACTGAAGCACGGTCTCGATTTCATCGCCAGCCCTGTCCCCTCAGCACGTTCCGTCGGGTTTATTCGCACTATCAACGACCTTGAAACACAGGAAACCCCGAGTCAGGTTTCCGATTTCATCGACGTCTTCCACAAAAGTAACCGTCTTAGCCCAACTCAAACTTCGGAAGTGATGGTTGACGATGACGCCCAGGACAAAATTCGATTAATAAGAGAGGTACGCCCCATTGCAGAAAATGCTATTTCTGCTTTGATGTTCCTTGTTTCGTGTTCCTATACTCATGTTTAATCAGATACTTAAGTGATCTTTTGGTCTAGGAGAGGATCCCGCTTTTAATGAAGAACAGCAAGAGCAATTTGATTATTTACAAATGTTCGGTGACTTGGGTTGCACCGTGTGGTCTCCAAGTGACCACACATAAGAAGTACCTGGAGGAGTTTAGTGCCATGATTTCGCATTCCCTGTATAAAATGACGGCGGGAAAAGTAGGCGCAGTCGCGTGAGTTCCTTATTTTGTATTTAGTTGTTTGTACGCTTCACAGCAGTGCTTCTCAACCTGTGGATCATAGCGTATAGTTTTCGAGTGGGCCTGCACAGAGTTAGGACTAAAATATGTTAGAATACAGTTATCCAGATATCTAATCATTACAGCGTGGGAACACACTGATTGTGTTCAGCACCAAGATTCTCACTGAATTGCATGCAGGAATAAATTCGCTACGTTGGAATTAAGATACATTTATTTATACGTACAAAAGCATAGCCTATGCTTATAAAGGTAGTGGGCCACTCAAGTTTTACAAAAAATTCTCTGGGTTACGTAAGTATAAAAAGGTTGAGAAACACGGCTTTTCAGCTTTAGGTACATTCAGTTTTGAGAGAATTAAGAAGCAACAGCATTCTGTTTCAAGGGCAGTACACAAAAGCAAACTGCGTAAATTACACGATTCAATCTTGAAAAGCAAGTTTCATCTGCATTTGAGACGCATATTGCTCTGGTTCAAGTATCGACTTGGCTCATCACGCCTTGGTGTGAAGCCGCAGAACATTCAAAGTTTTCTGAGAGTTGCGACGTGTTTTGAAATTCCAAGAGCTGCTGGCCCAGCGACCCCCCTGAGAGAAAATGCGGGTTGGAAAAGGAAAGAAACAAAATTTTTTCTAGTGACTGGATTCCGGAGTATTTCCATTTTGCATGCTTGATAAATAAGTGAAAGTGACCAGCGCAGCGCCGTCATTTTATGTTTAAATATTTAAATATAGCATTTTCGGCAAAGTTTTCCATTCATTGGTTGTTTAAAAATTGATCTGAAATGAAAAATTTTGGGATACATTTTTGAACCAAGCTATATCCCCAAATTCAATTGAAAGAAAATAGAAAAATTCGTCAAAATTAAATATATTTACGAATAAAGCAGAAGCGCATTTATCTAAAGCTTGTTACAATGGGGAGTTTCAACTCTTGCGTACTGAAAAACAAATTTAGCAAGAGCGCAAAAACTGTTTCACCGCACGCTAAGAAACGTGAATTTTGCTCAAGCTATCCAAACGATTTCTCGTTCAATTTTGTGTATTACCTTGAGCAGCTGTTTTTTTCTCAAGCATGCTGTTTTGTTGTCGGTCTTCTGCTAAACCCCAGAACTGCGTAAATCTATCCAATTCTATATGACTTTATCAACAGTTGCTGCTGCGATTTATTCATCTTGCGGCTTCACACCATCTCTTTTCCTATAAGGAATTCACGGTCGTGGGCTGACAGCTGTTGATCGCTGTACGTAAAGTGCTTGAAGTGCTGCACAGTTTTTTTAATAAGTAGGGATGGATGGAGATAAAACTACAGAAAAAAGAAAAAACAAAACAGGAATCATTTAGACGTACTGGCACAGTCATATAATCACTCACCGTACAATAGAGAGTAAAGTGGAAAAACCATGAATTTGAACAATGACCAAGACAAATACAAGCTAGAGAATGTGATTTGGGGCCAATTTTTTTGCGGAAAGTTATTGATACAAAATGGCGCCCATGGCAAAGTTTAAATGTGCGCCTTTTGTAATAATTCAAATATTAGATGCAGGCACAATTTTTACGAAAGATAAACCATGAAGAAAATAAGCATTTTAAAACAGGAACTTCATATTTATTTTTGCTTGAAAATTTTTCAGCAAAAAAAATTGTAAATTATACAAAAGGATCATAACATACTTCTATACTCATTTGTTTTTAAGGATGTCAAAACGTTCATTTAATTATACATAGTATTAACTGACCCAATTGCGAAATCTTACGATATAATAACACAACATATTGCAACTGGAAAGGACAATTTCTTTTTGAATAAAACGCATTTAATTTAGATGGCACAATATAATAGCGTTATTTTTAATAAGAACATGCAATAAATGCTATTATGTATTCACGCCATGAGTTGTTTTGTGCAAGAGCAAAACCACGTTTAAAACGTGCGACAGTCAAACCACTGGGAAGAAAAGCTGGCTCTACACAAGACTAACAAATCTCTTCTTTCATGAGTTAACGTGTTTTGCTCAACTGATGCGGAAACGATACTAACTACTGATGTGTTCGACTTTCGAGGACTAACTAAGGTTCTCTTTCTTAGTCTTTCGACTGGGGCATTGAGTTTAGCCTATTATCGGACACTATAATGGCCATCGAAGAAGTTCCGTAAAGTCGGAGTGGGCCGCAGCAGTTTGAGTGATTTGTAAGTCTGTGGGAGTTTAACAGCAGTTATTTGTGCAACAGTCAGATTCTAACAACCACGCACTTAGACTTGCCTCATCCAGATTCTGACTGATATTCTTGCCTGAAATACAGCAGCATTGACTGGTTTAAAAAGCCTTCCTTATAGCGTGGGGAAGAGGTCTTGTAGACAATGCTCTCATAAATGCAACTCCAAAAATCCCGAGAACAGTACCAAAAAATCCCTGTTTTACATAAAAAGTCACTAAATCTGTGGGTGGTGCAGCATAAAATCGGGGCGCCATGAGAAGTGTTAAAAACAAAACCAAATAAGATTTGCAAAATAAACTGAAATGATTCATTTTCCACATTTTCAAACTTTTCCGAAAATCCCTAAAACTCCCTGAAAAGGGTCAAAAGTGCTAATGGGACAAAACCCTAAAAGTGAGAGCACTGTTTGTAGATACGGCAAGCGAGCGTTTTTGTTCTGTCACAATGTCTGACCCTTGTGTTGCGTCACAATACCACACTTTTGTTATAATGCTTGGTGACGGCGCAACACGCCCCGATCAGGTAAGGGCGCTGTGTTGATGCAGCTTTTAGAGTCCTGCGCGGGTTGAAATTTTTGTCCGCTCCTGCCCCTCACCCGCAAATTTTAACCCCGCCCCNCACCATCTGGAATTTGCAAAGTCTTGCCCACTCCCTCCCCGCACGCGCAGCCTTCTAATCCGCACCCACCCCGCACTGTTTCCGTGACATTCCGTCCCAAATCTGCACCTGTCACGGAAAACTACTAAAAACCCATGCAGCGTGTTTCATCGCTGGTGACAATTTGTTCAGTGGTTCATGGAAGTCTTTAAAAAATCTATAAAATAAGAAAGTGAAACATTCTTTTCTGCCTCGTGTCACTTTCACATGATTTGAGTCAACATTCAGTAACCCGCACAAATAATTTTTTTATCCCTCGCCCCCTCCGCAGCAAGTTCAACCCGCGCCCGCCCCCACCCGCACGCATATCTCTGCGGGTACCCGCAACCCGCGCGGGCTAACCGGCCCCGAGCAGGACTCTAGCAGCTTTGCAGGTAATGGTTGTATGGGGCGCAAAATATAGGTTGAAAAACTCTAAGTCGTAAATTTTAATTTTTGTCGAGCAATTTATGCGCCCCGTCAAAGTGGCGCCCATGGCACGAGCCATGCCTGCCACACCCTGGATACGTCACTGTTTGGGGCATATTTCAATCCAGCATTAGACTTATTTAATGAATCCGGTGACAATAAACATAAAACGTCATATCCAATATAAAAAAACAGGGAATACAATATAAATAAATTACAAACAAACATAACAATAATAAGATGGCAAGCAAGCAACGTATGAAGAGTTGAAAAATATACACAAGAAGAAGTGAGTTATGTGCAAAAGTGAGAGAAGTGAGCGGCAATGCAGGTTAGGAAGAGAAAAGCCATGCAGCAGCCATGATACTACGACATATGGAGAAAGCAATTTGAACTGTACAGACAATGAAGAAATACCACACTTACCCACAGACCATGGTGAAGTACCAATGTTGCCCATATAGACAGCCGGGAACCCAGTAAACCCGGAAGAAGATGGAAAGACGGGGATGATTATCATATTAGCCAGAGGTTTTTAGATATTGCAACACAGGTTACAAAAAGTTTAAGGACAAAAAATGATCCAATAATGTGGAGGGTACATGTAAAACAAAGATATTTGACAGTATCACATGTGTCTGCTCAGATGCATTTAAACAACTAGGTCTTAACTGGATGATTTACATACCAGACGAAAAAAAAACAGCCCACTTTCTCGGCAAGCAAAACGTCATCTGACTCTGCTAAGTTGCCAAGTGCCGTTTTTTATTTTTCGCGCGGCTGCAGTAACATTTTTTCAGCAGCGTAGCGGAGTAATTTGGCATCCTAGATAAGTTCCAGAAATGCCACTCACTCCAGTAAGAACGCTGATCGACAAACAGTGGCGTAGCCACCCCAAAAATTGGGGGGGGCAAAAAATGTGGGGTGGCCAAAGTGGTTGATTTTAGGCGAATAGCATTATTTTGTTTAGAAAAACGCCTCTCAAAGCACAAAATGACTACTATATTTTTTGGAAATTTGGGGGGGCACGGCCCCTTTGGCCCTCCCCCTGGCTACGCCTATGTCAACAAAACTCATAATTTAAGCAGGTTCGACGTGAGATCTGGCTAGCCAGTCTTGCTTGTGCTATTCGATTTACACTGCTTTTCCTACCTCCAGCAAAAATATCCTATGTGCCAATGTAACTGAAAGTGTCAACAGGTTTTCTTCAGCCGCTACACCATGCGCTTTCCAAAAATGGAGCCTGGAGATGTGCAAACTGTCTACGCAAATAATATACTTATTTATGATTTCCATCAAAGGTGATAACCAATCGAAGCCAAAAGATCAATGTGCAAATGGCGTTGAAAGTTGAAGCAGTAGGAAATCAAAATGCAATACAATAAACGGACGTATTGTCAATGCTTGCAAACACATTGCTAAAGATACGTGGTTCTTAAAAAAAGTTTTGTGGAAATTTACTTTATTAGTAGTTTAGCTAAAGTCAGTGAGTCCTAATTAATTTATATTAAGTCTGTGTATTCTGGGTTTTTAATTACTGTCACTGATATGTAACTTCTTCAACACTGTTTAAATGTAATTCGTTTGCTTCATCATAAAAACTTTAATTGTTTTGCAAGCCACATCAAACTACTTGACTTGTTAAAAACTGTTCTTGGATGAACGAAACTGTGTAATACCTCGGCACTTGCTCATCGCAACATCCTCATTCATTTTAATTTATCTCAGAAAACACATTGCAGCATGTTGTAACGAACAAATATTACGAACCACGGCTGCTTTTGCATATCCATGGGCATCGGAAGGGGGTGAAGGGGGCCTCGCTCCCCTTTGATTCATGAAATTTGATATTTTGCTATTAATTTTTAAGTATAAGAATGATTTTCTCTTAGATTCACGATTGGTAAAATGAAATTTCACCACTCTGCTCTCCACTGGAAAATCCTTATGACTGACCCTAGAAAGATCGATTACCGGCCCCTGTGACGGCGCATTGCGTCACATGTCCAGAGCGTGCAACCAGGAAGAACAACCAGAATGTGCTGGTGGCGCACAAGCAACAATAACTGAACCTGGTCGAGTGGGTATCACTATCGTTGCTTGCCCGTTGCACTTGTAGACTTGGCGTTCTTTCCGTTGCGTGTTCGCATCTCCCATAAGGAGTCGCAACAAAAGACCCCATTGGAAAAAATTTTTCCGACGGCATGTGCGTATCTGTTGCTGATAGGCATATTAAGTGTTGTACATCTACGATGGTGCAAGAGTAAATAGTTTAAGAATGAACATGAAAACTCTGAAAATACGGCACGCAAAATTGAAAAAGCCTGTTCTTGTCGCCGAATGCCTAGCGGCATGATGACTAATGCTGGATTCGCCGAGAAAGATCTCCCAGGGACCAGCATACTTTGGGCAAATGCCTCCTTAAACACATCAGCAAGACTAACTTAACCATGCTATGAAAATGCAGTAACGTAAAATATTCAGGTACGTTTGTTGAAAACCCACGAGAAATAGTGTTTCAGAGTTGAAAGACGTATTTGTGTATCTTGAGTTAGAGGTCATAGGCTGTATTTGCTTTTTTTGTCCGAAAGATGCGATGTTTCCCCCTCCTATAAAAGTACCGTCCGCGGCGCTCTCCTCTCTTCCCTTTTTGCACCTTTGTTACACTTAACAGAGTTTGGGCATTTGATTGTAGATCTAACAAGATATTTCTGAGGGAACTATGATGAAGGTACTTGTTTTGAGGAACTGTTTGCCTAATTTTAACTGCTCTTATAATAAGAGTTGAACCACTTTTTCTCATTCGTTATACCATATTTATGGCTCACTTCATTTTGCCGGAAAGACGCTAATTTAAATAATCGAAAAGTGCCTCCTCACATGCACAACATCAAGTCTGTTTCGTGCTATTAACATGAGTCTTCAACAACTGTAGCATTACACTTTTACAACCACTTTTCCAGTTGCGAGACTAGAAACTGGGCCAGGGCCTGAAGTTGTGTTTTCGGACTTGAACGAGTCTCTCGACATTGGAATCAACCTTGGGCTCGGACTCGCTTTTTAGTGGCCATTGCCCGACACTGGATTCAAGGGTGAAAATATGCGAAATTACAAGCACCAATCCTACAGTACACTTGTCCTGCTTACTTTATCAGCCAATAAGAAAAATGCAACTCATGCATCAAGAAAACATAGGCCTGCGCCGAGGCGTTGACTATTTCCTGCTAAATGTACGTGACTTTTGCGTCGATAGGAAAAACTTGCCAACTGCCGAACCTTTGAGCCATTCGTTATTGGAGAAGAGATTGTTCAGCCGACATCGCCGGGTTTTGCATGACGTTCACGATCAGGTCAATAAGTATCTGCTTGGCACCTCGAGGTTACCGTTAATTCTTCACGGTCCGCGCGGTTCTGGGAAAACGCATCTCATGGCCACCGTAGCCGCGACGGTGAGTGGTTGTATTTAATAGATAGAGATCAAATGCATTGTTTGCATTATACCTGTGTACACTCTGAAAGAAACTTGTATCTTGACAGGTGGTGGAGACGCTTCAGTTTCCCCTCAAAACGATATGTGTCATCAGGTTTGTAGGACAGACTTTCTCCAGCCTGTGGAGCGTTGTATTGCTGGGCAGTATTTGTAGGCAACTGGAAGCTAGGCTGGGAATATCTGCTGAAACTTCGGAATTGTGCTGCACAGGTTATTCCCTTCTTTTTGACCTTAAAGTGCAACTGCAATGTCTTACCAGTAGCCTATGCCATTTTTTATCAGAGGAGGTCGGATAGAACAGTTCAATCTCTGTTGGAAGCAGAGCACTTGTTGACTGGTTGTTGTTTCGTTTCAATAACAAACAGAAAATTACTTAAAATTTGCTGTTTGTGAGACTATTTGATGGAGACGAACTGGTCGGCGTGATGGCAACTTTAAATCTATTGGTTGCAGCAGTTGTTTTGGGAAGCTAGCATATATTTTCAGACGTGTAGTTTTAGTTTTATTTAGAAATTTTTGCATTTGCTGCACGGATTCGGCCTTCATGATCCATGGTTTGTGAGTTATGCCTGCGCTATAACACAAATAGCTCAAGATGTTAGAAACATTGTAACTCATTAGTCACTAACTTCGTGTTTTGATTCTTGAATTTTTGGCCAATAGTTGCGTTATTTACTATTTGCTGATGTGTATAGCTTTTCTCCTAAGCCGTTTCGCTTGTTTAAATAAACTAAATAACACTTTGCATTCACCTCTAAGCTACTATTGCAAAACATTCCGCGTCAGCGACCGTGAACTTCAAAGTTTACTGGCAAGACCTTCGTTGCAAATATTCCTCCTGAATTTTGGAAGGGGTTGGGTAAATTAATATGCGTCGCACTTGAGCGATCACCAAATGTACTGCACGGTTAGTTTCTGGCTGGATAGCAGTCGAAGTGAGTCTTTCCTTCTTAAATTTGATTTGTTCTTAAGTTTTCAAGTGTTTTGATACATCGTTTAAGCTGCCGTGTCTTGCCTGGTCACAATCGTAAACATGCATTGTTATTTGTGCAGACCTTTCAGAGGCCGCCATGCGATTTTTCCATCTTTTGGAGCACGCCCATGCTGACCTACCCATCGTTGTTCTGCTTGACGGCATGGATCAGCTCAAAGATGGCGACGAGTTCAAAAATCTGTTCGATGCTTTACCATTCCACTTGCCAAATTACGTCAAGATGATATTCTCATGCACGACTGGTTGCAAAATATTTCCCTGCACAGCTGAGACTTCGAGGTACTCAAACGGAATTTTCGCTGATGGCCTCGTTGAGTACGGTTATACATGTGAAAAATTCAAGGAAGTTGGTGTCTCTCCCGTCATTTAGATCCAAAACCGTAGGTCGGGAAACACAGTGCTACAAAAAACAAAGTTTGTTGCAGTTAAGACAGGTGGGAATTTTTTGTTTCGAATTTCACCAAAAAGCAGAAAAATCATCATAATGTTAGTGCCACACTGATGAACGGCGGACCCTAAAGATTGAGAGGAATAGCGTTCCCGCGTTCTCGCCGAATACACCACACACCACTGACCCAGTGGTGTAGCCAGCCCAAAAATTTTGGGGGGGCAAAACGTTTCATGTCAGGCGAATAACACTATTTTGTTTAGAAAAACGCCTCTCAAAGCACAAAATGACTATTTTTTCCAACAATTTTGGGGGGAATGGCCCCTTTGGCCCCCCTGGCTAAGCCTATACACTGACCTGCTCTCACCATCCGGACGTATGCTTCTTTAAGCGAATTGTAAAAACTTGAAGGTCAGTTTGAATCAGTGGCGATTCTAGAATGAAAAAAGTGGTAGAGACACTGCGGGGCCATGGTAAAAATTAAGGGGGCCAACATGAGTGTCTCTCCTGTATGGTGATTTTCCGTTGTAATGAAGATTGATTTGCTATGATTAACCCTATCGAACACAACATAGGCTTGTGAATATCGTCAGGACCGTCGCCAGAAAGTCTTTAAATGGTTTAAAATTTTGCTGGCAGAAGGTTATCTGCTGTATATGTCAATCAAACGATCTTGAACGTGAAATTAAGCACAAAACTGGGGGGCAAGCAGAGGGCCAGACAAAAATCTGGGTGGGCCATGGTTCACCCAGGGCCCCCTTAGAACGGCCACTGGTTTGAACTGAGAACAAGTTTGTTACAATACACCTTTCATTTCCTTTCTAATTTTTTTCGAAGCTTCGTAATGTGAGCAAACAAGAACTTTCAACCGGGAAACAAACACTGTTAGGCTGATTTTTTCCAAATTGTTTATATTGCACTACTATCTGTTGAAACTCAGCTGAACTGCTGTGTTACACTCACAGTGCGGTAACATGGGTGAAAGCCTACCTTTACTGCTGTTGGTGAACGTTTTTAGCAGATTTCCGAAAGTAAAATCACTGCCAAGTATCTCACCGCTTCCTGATATTACCAGGGAATCTACATGGCCAATGATTCAAACCAGGCTTCTGGAGCCGAAAGAGTACGTCACATTTCTGAACATACTACTGTCTGCAAATGGAAGAAAGATCACAACAGGACAGCGTGTCTTTGCCATGGAGGCAACCAAAGCATCTGCACAAAGTAAGCAGTATGATCTTATTTGATATCGCAAGACGGATTTTCAAATATTTTAAAACATTGTTTTTCTTGCAGACAACGGAACCACACCTAATCAAGCTACGCCATTGTTGGCCACATACGTCTATCTTCATGCTAAAGAGTATTGAAAATTTATATGCTTATTGGTTTTGTTCTTTAGAATCCTCAGAATTGACATGTCATAGAGGGCGATCATGCAGTGTTACTGTACGTTGTCAGTAAGTCAATTTGCTAAGAAGGGGAACCAGAATACAGTGATTTATGCAATTTCTACAAACCTGAGGTGGTATTTGGCGTTTGAGTGGAAGGTATTGGCAAAAGCACGGAACATTTTTGACCAAGATTCCTATGTAACGAGCAAAGTGTTTCTTTGTCTTATCAGAGATCGAAAACCAGTAGTTAACATTCTGAAAATGGGATATGTAAATAAAATCTGTCAGGAGAACTATCACTTGTGTAGTAGTTTTGAAAAGATTACGTATACAAATGCTATTTGTGCACATGTGCAGGAGTATGACTTGGTTCATATAAACTTTTATGAGTACACATCAAGTGCCGATGAAAAACCGATGAGAGTAGTCAACTAACTGCATATTTTTAGATTTATACGGTGCACAGAAAAGATAAGTTATTTTTAAAGGGTCCATCCAAAACACAGAAAGCAATTAGGAGGGATTGAAAGTAGTGACACACAACAACCTTTCATGGGAGACACAGAAGCGGCTCCAATACAGGCTTGTAAACAGATTTTAAGAATAATCATTTAAGGTTTGGGGGGTAAAAATACATTTTAGGGGAGCAATATTGGTGTTTTTATTATATCTTTAAAGCACTTTTTTTTGGGCACAGAAAAATTTGGGTGAGCACAAAAAAATTTGGGGAGCACTGCTCCCGAATGCTCCCACGTGGCTACGGGCCTGCCCGAATACCGTCGAAAGCAAACAAGTATGACGAATAGGCCATGCTGATTGAAATGCTCTTTACCTTGGCCAAAAAATGACGCAAATATATGATTTAGAATCAGCTGGTTACACTCAACCCATTATAAGTTTTGTGATGGGATACGATTGTGAGCACTATCATCTCTGAAGAGAAACAAGATTTACTTGCACTTGATTGACCTGGTGCACATCACTAGACATTGGCAGAAAAGCAGAATAGCACAAAAACATTTTGTGAAAATCATCTGTTCGGTTTCTTCTGAAGATTTGTGAAAAATCAGTAGAAATTCTGCAGGTCAGCCAGGAATTATAGGTTTTATAGTGAATTAAAATTGCAGTTACGTTGTGATTCGTTGAAACTAACTGCCATTCATGCTGACTACAAAGTTAGTTTTACTTTTACGCCTTTTCTGAATGCTACATTAAATTTGCTCACTTGTTTTCAATAACATTTTTGCCGCAAGAGACTTTATTGTCTATCTGTTGCACCCACTACAGTTGCAAGAGGTTTATGGAAAATATTTGTTAGCGATTTTGTTATTGTTCTTTTTTGGTTAGCTGCGCGTAATGAATAAGCGGCAATTCAACAGGTGGAAGTCTTCCACGAATGTGACCAAGAGCACAATGGGACTTGGTGAAGCGAACGTCTTAAAAAGCTTGCTGTTCAGGTTGGGTCGGAAATACGGTGAGGTTTTTGTAAAAACCACCTGCTTATTGCTGAGCGCTGTGCAGTTTGGAATTACCGCACAGGAGCTGGAGGAGCTGTTATGGGCTAACCCATCAGTACGCTCGGAGATGGGAAAAAACTTGAGCTCAAGGGACGCCTTCCCGGGCAATGGCGGCAGTGAATCTGAAATTCGAAGTGCAATAGGAGCAAGTCTGTGCCATTTTTTAAACTGCATTTCGTCGATCTTGCACAGAAAGTACTTTTACGGGTGCGAAGTTTATTGCTGGTCGAACACCCGTACAAAGCAGCTTGTGACTTCGTTTTACATTTCTGAGGATTTTCAACTGGCACAGAAATCTCTAACAGATTACTATATCCAATATGTGCTCGATTATCCACTGCCTAGGAAAACTCCATTCAAAAGCGTTCATGTCTGTATCGAAATGCACTGCTTGCTGTACAGTTGCGGCAAACGGACGGAAATTATGCAGCATTGCCTTCTGAACTATGGATGGCTTTTCACCGTGCTGCAGGCAACACGTTCCTCTTATCTATTGCAAGTACTTCAGCAAGTGTATCGCGCATATAACGACAGGTGTCTTTTAGTGCTGGAGAGAGTCTTGCGTTTAGCGTGTCCAGTCATCAACCGGTCCAAGCTGGCCTTTGCCGGGGAGATGCAGACTCGTCTTCTGCCTTTCGTGCAAAGGTTTCCGGCTTTGGAAGAACTAGTTTCGCAATGTAAAAAGCAACGTTTTCCAGACGGGACGCTACTGCCTGCAGGTATGCACGCGCAAGCGCCAGGAGCACCACTGCGCGTGTCTTTTACGGAGGCTGAGACCATCAACGATGCCATTTTGACTTACGAGGGTCAATCTACACTTTGTCTTGTCTACTGCTCCGGAAAACTTCTTAAAATGTTTGCCTTGGAGAGCGGAGATTTGCTGCGTGAAGTCGTCTTTAAAGAGGGTGTTGAATGGATAAAACTTTCCCAGGATCAGAAGGTAGTTAAGACACATATTACTTGTCCTTTTCGTTGTTTTAATCTGCTGCCTTAAAACGCAACTGGGTCTCAAATAATCTACTAAAAATCTTGCAATTGTCTTTCGAATGTTTGGAATTTCTCTGTTACTGTGGTTTTAAACCTTTCTACATTATTCCAGACTATTTCGGAGTATTTGGGATGGAGAAGCAAAGGAGGCAGTTGGTGTCGACAAAAAAACCCTGCTTACCGAAAATATTGAACGCCTAAAAACATTTCAAAAGAGCGGCATGACTCTAGCAACTAACCACATAGAATCGCAAGTTCAATTCTGTACAAACACATCAGTCGTAGCAGCCGTAGAGGTTTTTCTCTTTCATTGACTTTCGTTTTCAGAACCTAGTTTACAACCTCAGTCAGCAGCTTGTGTTGTGAGCTTGTTTCCCCCACTCACTGCGTGAACTTGCATTGCTTTTTTTGGCTGAGCATACACGTGTCGCTGTTTTTTGACTGTCGTAGAACCTCGTCGTTCTCACCTCATCTCAACAAAGCCTCTTCGTTCTAGACGAGCCTTCGTGCAGCTGCCGTCACGTGATCTCCATCCGGGGTTGCTTTGATTCGGGTACGTTACGCGAAAAAGAGTGGCAGTAACTCACATTTTTCTATTTGCTTACTTCCGCCTGCGATTGAACATTTTGCAGGTTCTGGACAGGCTACATCTGAAGTAAATGGCGTCACGAGCAAACAGTTTCTTGCTTTGTGGTCGCGGTCTGGCATTCGGTTGATCCTGCTGCTCGACCTCAATAGCGGAAACGCTGTCCAGCACTTAATCTGCGAAGACCAAGTAACTACTTTTGTTTTTCTTTTATGCCGATTTAGTGTTTCAGCAATTTGCCTAATACTCTACCGACTTGAAATAACAAAATGATTCAATGTTGACGTTCCTTTTAGCCTTTCACAGGGAGTCTGAAATGAAAAATACATTTTTTTGTGAAATAAGCACATCTTCCAACGGGCGTTGAGTTCTGTTCAGTATATGTTTTCTGTAAATCAATCCCAAATGTAAAATCTTACGGTTAAGGTACAAGGCTGGGCACTCTCTGATGCCGACTTTTTTTGCAAGTTTACGAGCAGCCGTTGTTTTCGGATACCCTGAGCTGCTTATGCAACCGTCGGCCATGCAACACAGAAATCTGAATGGAGGACAACCTCTCCCATTTTGCAGGGATATGAACGATTAAGTCACAGATTTTTACAAAGATTTGATCACAGCTTTTTACACTCTGTTGAAACCGTTATCATCCACCGAAGCACTATGCAATTCGCTGTTATGTGTCTTAATCTAAGCAGTAAGCAAGTCGTGAAGTCTTTTATAGAAAATTGTGCAGGCAAGCTAAGATGGGTTTGGAGTTTTGGAGAAACATATGGTCTGCTCTAGTGTTTCCAAAACTTTTTGAAATATCGCTTTCTTGACAGCACCTTTCGAAAAGAGCAGTTTTGCGACAAATACTCGATGAAGATTGCCACTAATCTGATTCAGATAATGTGTTTCGCCTACGAAGTAAGCATCCCCGACTCTCTTATTCAAATAATATTATCATCGCATTGCCATTTTGATAAGCTAATTGCTTGAAAAAAAAACATTTTCGTGACTGCAGTGGTTCATTTCGATCTAGTTCCTGTACTCCAACTATTTCGGCGCAGACACAACGTGGATTTTGACAAATCAGATTCTGACTGTTTTTTGCAGAGTGAAACTATAATTATTTTCGGTGCTTCGCATCTTTCTATTGTGTAAATTACTATTTTACTTGAACTCGCAACTGCTCATCACTAAAAACATGCATTTACTCAAGAACAAAACGATAAACTTTCACGGTGATGCCTTCGATAAATCTGGTGCGAATCGCGTGTTACGGTCTTTCTTCAAGCTCATTATTACACGGCGGGTAAACATGAATTTTACAAAAGTTTTTTTCTTCGTCTTCCATGAACACTGTAAAACGGCGATTTTCATTTGCAAATCCTAACTACAGATATATCTTAAATCAGAAACTATACTCTTTACATGGCCTCTCTGCTCAAGCAAGCAACAAGTTACAGAGTACTTACTTTTTTGGCAAAAACTTTTGAGACTGATATTAGTCTACAGAATTATCATAAACATCACGGCAACGATAACTTAATCGTTAACCATCAGTGAAATTCCTCAAGAATCTTTCGTCGTCAGCAAATGCAGTTGACTGTCACAATCAAACGTAGATTGCTCTTTAGGTATAACTTTTGACCTGGGAAAAACACTGTATTATTGACTTGTTGTAGGAAAGTCACATTTAAAAGACGCCCATGAACGACAATTCCTTGGACTTAACACAAAAACGATTCATTTAGTCAAATCAATACAGTTGAGAACTCAACTAACTACTCTCCACATGTGAGATAAGCGAGGAATCTATCGTCAAACGTTTAACAGGAAATCGATTTCACGTAACACTTCGCATCGTCAGTCCAATCTCAACATTCTTGAACTGTTATGAGGCAGAACCGTCGTCAGAAAGTCTTTAAAAGGGGTGCTTTTTGTTTCTGCAGAGGGGCTAGATATTGTAAAAATTGACAAAGCTCCACTGATTTCTAGTGTTTCATATTTCAATTTGGGGAGCTTGGAGCATTGTTTGGGGGGTCTAAGCCTATCAAAGCACCCCGTGGTCACGAGACTGTCATGAGGTAATTTCAAAGTGCTCGAATTGGCCTTTTTCCACTGCAGAAACGTTAAAGAATCTCCCAATCTTTTTCGGTTTGTGCCACTGAATAACATGCTGAAACCTTCTCACGAATCAGAAAAATACACAAAAGTTTGTGGAGAGGTTGACATATATGAATGAAAGAATCAAACTTATTCTTACTAACTTCACGTGAACACGGTAACTAATTTTCATGAACTCATTCATGATTTGGGGCTGTATCTGTATGAATCAGGTGATACGCAACGCAACGCGTTTGCAAAATTACTACGTTTATCGGCAAAGAGATTACTTTCGTCATATCAATACTTTTTTGAACCTTGCAGTATAAAAACGTTTAAGTACATTAACACAGGAAAGTTTGTCTGCAAGAACATCACGAACCACGCAACAGTAAATTTTACAGGCTCTGCCACAACACAAATTGTCTGCCTCTTCGGTCTTGGTTTCTATTAGCAGTGTTAATCATGATTCACGTGTTTTGCGTTTAACAACCAACGGCAACGAGCAACAAATACTTTCTGCATTAAATCTCATTGCCATAATACCTCGGCCGAAGTAACGTGTGCGCTTAGTAAAAATTGAAATGACCTTTAAATGGCATCATACTCAACTCTTGGTTTGTCAGCAGCCGTTAGACTCCGCTTTACCAGTAAAACATCTGGCACTTCGCGAATTTACGGCACGCGCCTTGGAAAAAGAGTTGCGTTTCAGGTGCACCAGTGCTTGATCTCGGACGACGAACGGTTCTTATTTGCTTCGTATTTGCCACAGTCCATCCAAATCTTTAGCACCACCACCGGTCAGTGTTTGTCTCGCCTGCAGCCAGCAACCACTTCCTGTGGTAAGTAGTGACAATTACTACAAGCGGAAGGGTTTGTCAGCAGTGCTCGCAGTTTTCTTCGTTACGGCAGACGACGATTGCACTCTGCGCATTTTTCTGAGCAACTCGACGTGCTTGCTGTCCATCCGCACCAGCGGCTTTGTGAACGTTTGGCAATCGTCGGACGACGATGGGGGATTTTACCACACCTACGAACTCGATTCAAGGCGAGTATTTTTTATTTACTTATTTTTTTTGTCATTTTTTTATCGTTATTTTTGTCAATTCCTAAGAAATACGTGCCTCGATTGAAGGAACGTATTTTGAGGAAAGACGAACCTTTATGAAGCTATATTTTTGTTGCGGCAGCAGCTAAGCCACCAGTAATACATAATTTGGGTCGATCTGCAGCTTCCCGCTTTCGGAGCAGACGGTCGGTTACGTCTGGCGACGCGACGTAACCCTCCGCAACCTCTGCAGCAGAGGCAGCTTTATAGTCAAATGCTGTGTGTCTCCGTTGAAGAAGCTGTTTGGCGAATCAAGTAACGTTTTACATCACACCGAATGAAATAAGAATTTCGCGCAACCGGACATCAAACACTTTATTTCCTCGCTTTGTGACGTTTTGGATTGATATATCAGACATGGTGCGGGGCACTGATTGGTGCTACAGGTAAACAGTTGTACTGAAAGTTCTACTGAAAATGGTGCAGACCGCAAAATCAAGTTTTTTTTTCTATATAGCGCGTTGTTTGACAGTCTAGCGACAGGTTCTTGCATTTGAAAGTTTGACAACCGACGAGTAAATTCATAAATTTCCCGAAAACATTCAATTTTGTTAGAAAAAAACAGTATTTTAGGATAAGCTGTAAATGAATGCCACACAAGTCTGTTCCATCGGGTGCAAAATGCTTTGGAAAAGTACCAGCAAGAATATAGAAAATCTCCCATACAATGATCGCATATTATATAAAAATCGCAACCTCTCTGCTAAAGTTCAACCACTTAAAGAGTTTTGCAAGCAGGCAGAACAAATTATTTATCGAAGCATCATAAACTCACTGTAACAGTTAAGGTTTTCTGTACACTTTCGAGGAATCAGCCGCCAGTGCTCTGCTATCATCTTTTTGCGATGATTCAAACTTGCACATATTTATATTCAAGTACGTACTCTCCACAATGGGGGTAAGCAAGGAATCCATCGGAAAAATTTTTAACACAAAATCGATTTCACGTAAAATTACGCATCCTTAGTCCTGTAGTGTGCAAGCAAAGCTTACGAGTGAAAAGCTGAAAGGCTAAAGTAAGAGCAGAGAAAGCAAACGAACTCAAACTTGTTATTGTATCTAACAACTAAAAACTTATTGGCGCTTTCAAAACGATTTTGAAAATTTCGGCAGGGGCAATTTCCCAGCTGCCTCCCCTGGTTGCGGGCCTGGCTCTGGCTTTGAGGCTAGATGCAAAGCTGGTGTTTCAAAACAACAAGGCGGTCTTTCAGATTGATCTAGCTTCACGGAACGTTGCGTATCTTCAAAATTGCGCCCAACATGAATTCAAACAATCAAATATGCTTCCGGAAAAGCTCACGCTTTGCATGCCACATATTCCTCAATGAAAGATTCCAGTGTGTTCGGAACTTGAATGGAGTTTCCTTCGTAAAATTTTTAGTTGATGCATCAAATTCTCAAAACTTGCTGTTGGGTAACGATCACTATAGCCTTGCTCAAGCTAAAGATGTTTTGCAAAGCGGTATAAATCTTGTTTTTTAAAAAACAATTTCTGTCGAGATAGAGTTACTTTTTCAAAGACGAATAAACAAATTTGGAAAAATAACCTAATGGCGTCGGCTTACCGTTTATGTTTACGCGTAAGCTGAAAGTGTTTCGGAAATCTTCGTGAAAAGTTCACATTATATGTTATACACCTGCAGGTGAGAAACTCGTCCCGTAGATGTTTTTCCTCAGCCGGAATTTATTCTTAGCACCTCAGAGATTCTAAACTGTTTTGTTGTGTGTTGATGAAATAGAAGTTAAATTTGTCCCTTTTTGTGTTCCAGTTTGCAACTAATGCTTTGACTTTCCCCCTACAGGAATAACAAAGTTGCCAAGCAGGCCCCTGTGGTGAGTGCATCGATGTCAGAAAGCCGCGAACTGCTGGCAGTTGTCAAGCCTTCCGAGCTCGATGTCTGGAACGTGAAAGAAATACGAATCGAGTGTGAGATGAAAGCTCGGGAGAATGAAGAGTTTTCGTCAGCATGCTTCACACTTTCGGAAACTTGTTTGTTGGTGACTGTCGCCGGACGAAGCTTCAGCTTTTACGTATGGAGTATTGACAAGTACGTATGAACTAAATCAACGATTCAGAGAAACGTAAATTTTCCTGAGTAGACTTCCTAAGCAGTTTTTCACAGCTGAAATGTTCACTGGCAAAAATAAGCAAAACACAATTAAGGCATCTGCTGAGCTTTAATGGAACAATGCGCTGTAGAATAGGATGTTGGCTTTCTCCAGGCTTCGTCGAACGAACTTGGCAACGCTGATTTTCTTGATAAACTACTTTTTACTTTGGGATTCTCAGGAATGTTTGGAGTTCACCTCAATCATCGAACCAAGAGTGTTATCTTTTTTCGACTGCCCTTTTTCACGAAAAAGTCCACTGTAGTTTGCGCTTGCAAATGTTGATACCATCTGCTGAGTAGTGTTCTCAAAGATCCGGTTCATGCACTTTGCACGACAATATCTTTTTCACTCTTTTCATTATGAATTGTTCTTTACGCATTGGGAATCCTAGTAGTGTAGTAATCTATTAGTAAAAAATTTCTCGATCGCATTTATCAACTGTTTTGGTTACTTACGGGCAAGTTGTTAGTAAAAACGTATAAACAGATGCAAATCTATGCATGTAGGTGGCATTCAGATGCTTTCACTGCATCTTCATGGCTGCAGTTGAAACTTTCAGATTTATTCACTTTCCAACAAGAATTGTACTCGATACGTCTGTTGCACCTCTCTTGCTAACTTTCTGATGCAAACTGCAAAAACCTTGATGACTTTTGTAGAGCGGAATGTATTGCCGTATTGGATGGACATAGCGGTTGTATACGCTCGCTTCACGTTCCCACCTGCACGTCTGATAACGCCTGTCCATTCTGGGTGGTGAGTTTGTCCGACGACTCCTCGATCAAAGTATGGAATCTCGAGAATGTTCCCCTCATTTCATCGCTAAGCTCCACAGGAAGGTGAGATTGACTCTTTTCGCATCAAGCATCTGTCTTAGCCGCTCACAATCGTTTAAGACAGGTGCTACAGTACAGCAACCCAAGCCTTTCTTTGTAAACTTCTACTTAGACCTGCCATACGTCCCAGTTTAAATGTCTGTCCCGGTGCCCGTCCCGGTTAGCAAAATGTCCGGGATTTTCACTTCAGTGAAATTTTCGAAATGAACTCCAGCCTGACGATGCATTGTTATGAAATAATTCCGCTCAATGGCCACTTGCAAAATTGTGGGCTTATTGTTGCGTCATTTTTCCATTGTCGTCAATGGAATTACAGCAACTGCTGCAGTTAGAAGCCATTTTGTATGCTTTGAGAAGTGAGATCAGACAAGGGTGTCGCGAGATTGCGAGATAACTTCCAATTTCAATAAAACTTTAAAACAAGTAACAAAAATTTTCCCTATTGAACTTAGTACAATACTTTGTATGTGTTCTCAGACAATCTTAAAACAAGTAAATAAGGTATAAAATTTGCCAAGCTCAGGACTTCGGCCGCTCGTCAGGTTATTTCATCCATGGTTTTGAATTTGTCCCGGTTTAAACCTAAGAAATTATGGCAAGTCTACTTCTACTGCAAGTAACTGAAATTTGTCTCACAAGAATCCCATGAAGAGATTGCTAAATTCAGCTGCAAGTCAGCAATATTCTATCAGCATTTGAAGTGGAGTAGCTGCCAACTTTCGCCAGCACCCTTTTACATCATATACTTCAAATGTCACGCCATTTAATGCTCGTGTAATGGAGTACACTTTGTATCCGTTGGCCCTCTAAACCAGCGGTTCCCAAAGTATGGGTCGCGAAGGGCCGAAAAATAGGTCGCGCCAAGGTGATTCAAATCTGTCAAAACGAACTTTTTTCTTTTCATTTTTCAAGTTCTTTCAATTCCGTCATAGACTGAATTATTGCATCATATTTCATTTGGCATTTCATTTGGCTTCCTCTAATTATAACTGGATTATTGCATCATAAGGATTTTTCCGAGAGTTTTAATGGCAGCGCAGCGACTAGCCGTAACTAGGCAACCAAAATTGCATTATTGGCCAATTTATCGCCAGATTCCGGAAATCTGGTGAATTTTGAAAGCGCTTAGCTCCAAATTTTTGGTTTGGCGAAATGCAGGGCCTGTATCTTTGCACGTATTTGCTTACATACTCATATGTAGATTTACTATCTTTAAGCTTGCTGATGTTTTGAAAATTCATGGCATCCAATGAAAGTGTGGAAGTTTTGAAAGTAGAAGCATGGTATTGAACACTTCTTATCAAATATGTTTGCAAAATGTTGAAACTGATTATTTAAAAATATTTGCAAAATGTTGAACACCTCTACGCTTTCTGGTAAAATACAAGGTGAAAGATAAATGAGCGTTAAACGACTGGTTTCCAGTGACAAAATTTATGCTTTGGTAAGGATACAACCACTTGCAGAAGTTTAGCGAATTTTTGCTGAGTCTGGGCATTTTTTGAAGTGAGTTTGGCGACAGTTTTTTATTTCTATCTGGCAACCCTGTAGCCAACTAGCCGCTAAGTTAAGATTTGTTGATTACGGAAGTATTTTGGAGCCGAATAGTTCAGTAAATAAGTCAGTGGTGTAACAGGGTTTATAGTATGAAAGTTTGGCTATGTAGTAGTAGTGTGAAATATTTTCGCTTCAAGCACGTAAAATAAATTTTTTTCGATGTTTTAGGCTTGGGTCGTGAGATGTTCATTAAACTCAGATTTGGGTCGCGCTTAAAAAAGTTTGGGAACCACTGCTCTAAACCATGCTTGTATTTTATGCCCTTGACACGTTTTGTGTTTTTCCAGTATGTCTGCAAAAAAACGTCTGGCGTTATAAACAGGGAACAACGAATTGCTCATGTTTGTGTTTTGTTTATGAAGACTCTGCGACTGGGCCTGTGTGACACTCCACTGCAATCACTTTACTCCTCACGCTTGGCATATTGAAGGGAATTGTGTTTGTTGGCATCAGTGGCGTAGCCAGCCCAAAAATTTGGGGGGGGCGAAAAATTTTGGGGGGCCAAATTGTTTGATTTTCGACGAATAACACTATTTTGTTTGGAAAAACGCGCGTCTCAAGGCACAAAATGACTATATTTTATAAAAATTTTGGGGGGTCCATGGTCCCTTTGGCTCCCCCTCTGGCTACGCCTATGGTTGGTATCAGGTAGTTAAACTAGGTTTTACAAAGAACCGTTCCTGATACAATTCGCTGAAGCAAGAATATATTTTAATTTGGATCGATTGCAGTGGCTTCCAAAAATTTAATTCTCTTTTCAGCATTTTTACGCCATCATGTAGCATTTGACAACTTCTTAGGTTTGTCATCTTTATGTAGATGGAATAATTTAATATTTTCACTTGACACGTAAAAGGTAAGCATGCCAATCTAGCATTTGGCAGTTTTGAACTTAAATTGCTAAATATTGGCAAAAGTACTAGTTTGGCCAAACGTAGTTCAGGCGTAGATGTGCACAACCTTGTTGAACTGAGGTGCTGACACCGATCCTACTACGATTTCAGACCTATTCGAAACGTCCTTAGCATGGAGGGTCGTACGATCACCACCGATGAAACGGATGAAGTAACAGTTTGGAACACTAATAACGGAGATGTCGCGTTTTTTCTCAAACACGAAAAACAAGTGCTTCATTGCTGCGTTTCCGACAAAGCAGAAAAGTTGGTCAGTTCTGATCGATCCGGAGTCCATTATGTGTGGAGTCTTGCTACAGGAGAGAACTTGATCAAGATACAAGGACCGGAAGTACGTCATTGTGGAAGTGGTCAACAATAACTTTGTCGTCACATTGCGTGTTGAGACAAACCGAGTCAGGGCAGACCTGACCGACCACAAGGTGCAAGGTTCGAAGTTTACACTCGAAGCCAAAAAAATGCTAGTCAACGTTGCTTTGCTGAAACGTTCTGAAACGCCCCAGTTACATTTGTATCCAGCAGGGCCTCTGAGACAAATTTCATTAGGGAATGCGAAGTCCAATAACGGGCACCCCTTAGCTTCTGGGGTCCTCGTCGAAACTTGTATAGCTTGCTTGCATAGTAATCAGAATATAGATCAAACAGCTGCCATGGTAAGATTTAGAAATAAATTAATTGTTGTACTGGCTGGGCTTGATTACAGAAAAGTTTACCGTGCGTAGTTTCATCCTTCAAGGCCCCAGCACCTATCGGGTCCGGGTGCGATGTAGGCTACCTCTTGCACTCTCTTTTCGTAGGCCCTGGTTGTATCCGGTGGAACGCTAGGAATCCAAATTTAGGACGCTTAGATTACTTCCTGGTCGGCTGTAACGCCATGTCGCAATAAAGTCGGAGGTGATGGATGCAGATCTCCAGAGGGGCGGTGGTACCTTACCCCCAACCTCCCACTGGTGCCACCATTCGATGTTCAGCATGGTAGGGTGAAAATTGTAGATTTGTTGTTGGTGGATTTGAAGTTTTCTGAGGTTTGGTGCAATTTGGTTTTTCAGATATTTGCTGAAATTTTAGATACTTGAGGAAATGCTGAGGAAAATTTTCTTCCCTCTCCTTGTTTCTCCTGCAGTTTTGTTTTGTGTCACTACAACGATTTTGATTGCATTGCCTTCCCGTAGTGTTTGGCCCTTCCAACAACTAAAACCTTGCGATACAACTGTGTGGAATACATTTTTTTGTCAAGTCCGGTCTTTGTAGTCACATTGTCTTGCTATCCAAACAAATTTAAAAGACCTGAAGCGTGAGAAAAGCAAGCTCACTGTTTCTGTTCCACGCCTGGCCATGGGCGTTGGAAGGGGGCCTTGGCCCGGCCTGGATTTTGAAATGTGATATTTTCCTATTAACATTTTTTGTAGAAAAATGTTTTTCTCTTAGTTTCGAGTGGGTAAAATAAAATTTCACCACTGTTGGCCCCCTGGAAAAGTGCTTTCGGCCACCACCTGAAAAATATACTATTGCCTCCCCCCCTGGAAAAAATCCTTCCCAGACACATGCGCCGGGCAACTATGTGCATTTGCTTACCTGACTTGTAAATGCGTTTCCAGCTTTGTTAAACTTGAGGTACGCGTAGCCAATTTGTAGAAAATCTTTTCTGAAATTTGGCAAAGATCCTTGTGTGGGTGCTAACGCTGTCAAATAAATAAAAGGCTTTAACGCTTTTTATTTCAGACAGAAAACCTCATACTTACACCCAACCAGCAACGTGTTGTTTCAATTTTTTCGCTCAAAACAGCGGATGGTTATTCTCAATCAGATATATCGAGGGTGAGTCAGAGTATAGTCGGTTAACGTATAATGCACAAAATAACGCTGTTGTTTGTCATAACTGCAAAAGTTGGGTTCTGGTACAAATAACTGCCTCAGTGTCAAAACTGTCACAAGAACAACAAATGAAGGACCATTAATATCATAAAAAGAACATGTGCATTTAGAAAACAACTGCTTTAGTCATTAAATCTACCAAATTTTGACAAAACTGTTGCAAATATAGCAAGTTGTCGCTACTGCATTAACATTTTAAGCTCCATACTGTTTGGCAGGTTTGTATTTAAAGTGGATATTCAGTTTGTTACTATTTGCTGATTGAAACTCATTGATGGTCAGGAAAATCAATAGTTTTTCAATAGCATTTTTGGAGAGGAAATCACCTCACCAGCCTAAACCGACCTCAACTTTCCTTTGGACATGACAAATGACATGATATCAATGACATCAAATTGGGAAGAAAGACTGGGTTCCTAAAAATGTGACAAAAAAGATGTCCCACAGGTTTGGACTACATCATTCCCCACCTGCTAACTCTGTCACACATAGAAAAAAGCTTAAAATACGAAGGCAGTGATTACCCACAGAAGAGCTACCACAAATGAACAAAAACTAACGAACTGCAAGAATTTGCTTTACAGTAAGTAGTAAGACAAAAAACAAACCGAAAGTTTCGTCATGCCTTTGCAAATACTGCGCACTTAGTGGTTGGCATTCTTCTTCTTCGTGCCTGAGAGCTGCGGTTCAAACAAAATCCATAAGGTCCTCAAGCCATTTAGTGTTGTTGATGTTAGGGAACCGCAGGTCTTCCAAGCAGTTCGGAGGGAGGAGGCTGTTACAGTCGAAGATTATATGATTGGCCGACTGCTCCACAGCGCCACAGTCGCATTTGGGTGCATCTAGGATGCCTCAGCGGTACAAACATGCACCAAAGCGGCCGTCGCCAGTTCTTAGCCTATTTAGTGCTACCCAGAGACCCCGGGGAAGCTCTGATCCAGGTGAGAGGAATATGGCAGGGGTAACTAAAACTGTGCAGGCGGTGTGGCACTTTCCCATGCCGCTCTCCATGACTCAAGGAGATTGAAGCCGGAGTTCACCAGCGCCAAAGCATTGCGGCGGAAGGGGCGTCGTGAATGCAGGCGCTGTGTGCCGAGGAACTGTGCACTATGGACAAGGGTATGAAGGGGGTGGTTAGTGTTCAGCTGTGCCTGGAGCGCCAGCTTGAAAGAGGAGTGTTCCCTGCGCAGGTGGGCCGGTGGAATGCCCGAGAGCACTGGTAAAAGCTCCTTGCGGGTCGGTTTCACGCACCCGCAAGAGATGATGCGCAACGTATCGCTTAACGCAACATCTAGCTTCTTAATGTGGTTGCTGCGGCACCTAGCTGCGGCGGCGCATTCCGCGGCACAAGGCCAGCGGTGAAGTTCGCAGAACAGAGGCGTGGGCACCCCATTTTGAGCCAGTCAGGAGACGTAAGAGGCAATTACGGGCTTCAAAACACAATTTGCGTGGAAAACACAGCAAATCCATGGTCCCAACTGTTTCACAAATACTGACAAAGAGTAAAACTATCCGCTGAACCAAAACCTGACATGTGCAAACTATGGTATTTGTGTAGCGGCTTGTATGATATGCCATCATCAGTATGTTCACCAAACAATAAACAAATTTTCCAAGAGATGATCAGCGTACCGAGGCACATGGAACCAGACAATAGGGATGACAGCGACCAAATGTCCTCATCGCGGCACTGTTCAGCGTTCCATGGTGTCATAAATAAACCACCTACATATGAAGGTTACTATGCTTCGCTCTTTTGTAGAACAACACAGTTTTGACTCTCTGGATAGCTGTGAAGCCAAGTCTCTTAACAAACTTAACTCACAAATTAATATTCAAAGCATGATCCTTCTTCGTGTGAAATAATTCTTGTACCGCGTGGCGTTGTTCATTGATTTTTTCCATTACGGTTTGTCCACTTTTTTCATCTTTTTTACCACCCGTGTAGATTAGTTACCGATGTTGGCACGTGGCACCTACAGCGTTTAGCTTTTAATTTTAAGGCCCTCTCGAGAATACAACTGTCAACCTCGCAAACGCAATTCTGCTTACGCATTCTACCAACGCTCTGTATTGAATTATGGCCAAGTGATTCCGTCAATTTGGGTGTGTTGTTCGGGAATTGACCTCACAAATTTTTCCACTTTTAGTGGCAGCACTTATTTAGGAACGATGTATTTTACAGTTTTTACTTGCCGCAGCTGTGATTTGATTTATTCATTATACTCTTGAGTTTGCTTGATTTCACTGCACATGTTTTAGCCCTTCAGTATTTTACGCTTTAAGTTTCGCGTGAGCCACTTTTTTTGCAAAGGGTTAAGCATTGCTTGCAGATTTCAGGACTGATCATACGCAAGTGTGACGTGAAATCGATTTCCTACTAAAAAGTCATTGCTGATAAATTCAACTGCGTCGCCTTTGTGGAGACTACTGTAGTTACTTGAAAACATATGTGATAAATGGTGTTGAATTTATCAATAAAATGTGATGCATGCAAATTTAAGCAACTAGAAATGTCTTAACTTAACCACAATAAGATTTTGCATTTCTCACGCATATTACAAATATTTGGTGATAGCTTGAGGGAAATACGAAGTGTGGAGTTGGTAGCAACTCAGAGATGTTTTTGAAGTGTTAAATACCAATCTAGCCTGGTTTACTGTTCAGAAACTGTAATCTAAATACTAGGATTGGTTTGCATAAAACAACATCAGTATGAGAAAAGAAGGCCTATGCAAGAGGTCAAACCGCCTCAAGGCATTTATGAAATATTGTGCCGTACTATTTCAAAATAGTTAATACAGCTTTTACCTATCTCTAATAAGTAGATATTGTTCACTGCCAAGTGACCAGCAAAGTAACTAAAAAATGCTGATGAAAACGGATGTTAGCGATTTTCTATAAAAGGTTTTAATTCTTTCCAATAAAATTCAGGATATGGCTTCTCGATTGATTGATTCATTGTTTCATATGATTCAGATAAAAAGCAGAAACAATACAAAAAGCCGTTAACTAGCATGAATCGTTTTGATGAAAATCAAAGGTGATATCAACTGATTGGTTTATTGGTTTACTTATTAGTGATTTTCTTGATCTGTACTGTCAACCTCAAAGATACTGGCATTTTGTGCTTTAATTACGATAATACTGATAGTCGATAGCAGTTAGTTTAATGAACTGTAAAGTGAAAATCAACAAACCAAATTCATTTCTTTTATACAATATTTTGAGCAGCGCGACACGCTTGATAAGTAGCGAACAACAGTGTAGCAGTAAAATTTAGTATTCAGACACTGCAACCCTCTAGAGGTAGACAGTTTTGTGTCCTTTGGATGACACTCTGCTGTAACCAGTAATAGTCGGGAATTCTGCAATTTTGGGGAGCTAGAATACTCCTCAGCCTTCATCATTCCTCGGTCCACTCTGAGTCTGAGTGGCAACACTTGACAAGGCTCCAACCATGGATCAAATAGTCTATTTTAACTATGTACAAAGTTCTTCAGCCATACAAGGCAATCATACCAGATAAGGAGAACCGATAGGTAGGTGGTAACTCTTTCTCCACTCTGGCAACCCCTAATATACTGGCCATGCTTTTCCTTAGCACTATCTAAATTAAAGGATGCGAAGTGTGGTTGGTCTACTTGTTGACTGGACGACTCAGTCGCCTTAACCTAACCCGGGCTCGCTTTGGAAAAGCAAAGAGAGAGAGAGAGAGATCAATGCTATCAACATTGTGTTGACCTTTGAGTGATCCAAACGTGATGTACCGCAGCACCCCTTTTTCGCGAAACCATGGTTTGCAGGTTTGCAAAATTACTATCAGCTTGTATTTGCACAAGCGCGTTTTATCTAAATTATGAGAAACCGTCAAATTTCAGGTGTGGCACTTGGAAACAGGTCAAGTGGTTTGCAGCTTCAAGTACCCTCTTCGCAATGCGCAAGTAACCTCAATGAATACATTTCTTGTCGGCATTAACTCAGAAGGGAACCTGGCGGCAATTAATTTGTGGGCGGGAATGCTTGCTAAGGTGAGCGTTGGTAATGGCGTCGTGCTCTTGACGTGCCAGAGTTCGAAATGCCTCTGTATTTCAAGTTTGCTTTATGACTATCTGCTGTACCTTCGCTTGGATAGACAATCACGCGATGTTTTAGCAGTAATGACTCAGTTTTTTCACGATCGCTTGAAATTTTTAGCCAGAAAAAAACTTTGCATGGTTGTTTTCGTAATTAGAGTCACAGAAGCAGACAAAATCTGTAAAAACCCTCGCATGCGTCGGATCTTCAGATATTTGCGGTGGAGACATAATTGCAAAAATAACGAAAACATTTTCGAGAAGTAGGTAATTTTCACCTCTCCTAACCCTTGAGAGTGTTGACACTGCTTTTTCTAATGCTGCTCGTGACAATACACTCAACTGCGACCACTAAAAGCGATATGTGCAGAACTCCTTTTACGATCTGTGTCTCTAAGGATAAGGGGCGTTTTTGACACAAGCCTAAAAGTAAAGAAAACTGGGATGGGCTGTCACCTTCCTGCAAACAAGAACTTTGCGAAAAATGAGTAAATTTTATTGGATATACAGGGTGACACAAACAAAACGGTCATCACCTAAACTTGAATAACTTTTGAAATATTAAATCAATTCTTTTTATTTTTCAGATTTACCAAGTAGAATTAACGTTCTAAGAGTCTACCAAATTTGATCTTCGAGATGCCATGGACTACCGAGCAAAAGATATTTATAATTGAGGCATATTTTCGGCAGAAGTCTATCCACGCAGCTCAATTGCAATTCAAAGAAGGCACATTTTCTGTTGTCAGGTCACGTGACTCTAAAACA
>JGI24159J19872_10000230_pt1 | contig 43072 bp, 25 predicted proteins | sample Ectturendosymbi4_FD_19872 | JGI IMG/M metagenome (IMG submission 19872) | reverse complement strand
AGAACTCTCAAGTTATCAATAAAATTTTCGCAGAAAAAAAACAAAACGCAAAAAAATTAAAAAGTGTTCAAACCGTTTTGGATAATCCGGATCCGGAATCGGCTTGAGCAAAAATGATATCCAATCCGGCTCCGGATCCAAAAAAATCTCATAAATCTCCCGGATCGGACTCCAAAAATCCAATCCGGAACAACACTGCCAGGCTGCTGCAAATTCATGTTTTCCAATTGGAAACACGGCGCTCCAGCCCGCCCGGCCCGCCGGCCCTCTGTTTAGTGTTATCCATTGTCCAGTGTAAGTGACTAGACCAGCTATGTCCAACCGAAATTCTTTGCTGAGTCAAAAACTATGTCACAATCTTAATGAAGGCCGCAATATGAATGACTTACTTTGATCTTAACCGTTAGTTCAAAGGTACTTTATTGAAAGTGTTCGAAACTGGTATGGCAGGCAACAACTGTTTGGAACCTTTAATTAACCACTTCATCAGTTCATCATCGTGATAAGAAGTGACAGTGTGATGTTTTAGGAAACTTTTGTGCCATAGACTAAGAGCAACAAGTGTTGAAATTAGAATGCATTTTTGCACCAAGGTGTCAATAGACATGTTGACATCACCCAGACAGACCCAGTAGGCTACGCAGTACAGAGTCAGATGTATAAAGTGGCACTGACGTCCACTGCATAAAAAGTGTTAAATACAAGATTATCAAAATAAGGATAGGTTATGAGGTTGTACTTATACTTACACTAGAGCATAAACCTAATGGGCCGCACAAAATCTTTTACTGGGCCGCATGCGGCTCGCGGACTGGACATTGCTGAACTAGACACTATTCTCGCAGCTAACAGGAAGGTTAGCCAGAATAAAGCGAGATTTTGCTACCGAGCGCTGCATTTGATTTACCACTGGAGTATCTGGATTTAACATGCATGAACTTGCAAATGGTCTTCCCTGAGACATAGCCATAAGAACTGATGACAAGAAAGGAAATCCAGCCTCAAAACACGCGATTCATCGCTAAGTGATGTAGCGTGAAGAATTCCAAGTCTAATCGTAAAAGTAATTGTCGATTACGATTAAATTCATAATGTTATCAAGCATGATTACGTGTCACTTTTATCACATGTTATCAAGCATGATTACGTGTCTTCTTGGCAAGAAGCAAAATATTACAAATTAGCTCAACGTGTGTTTGGCTGTGCACAACTGACAGTTTTGATAGAGTCTAGCACTAGCAGACTTTCACATATGTGCGTTTGTTCGACACACAGATCAATGCAGATTGTTTCAGGTTATTGCTTGGGTGCATTTTCAACAAGGCAGCAATAATGTGGTTGTTTCATGATCATCGTATATAATGTTAGGAAGGAAATGCTGTTGCCTGTTCCAAACCACCGGCATTAGAGGGTGACAGCATCTAATATTTGATTGCATTACAGTAATGATTACTGAGTGCTTAAGGCACAAGGGGGATCCCTTAGGAGCGGCTGATGTGGCAAGTTGCACAAAAATTTTTTAGAAAAATAAGGAGAGGGTTTCGTTTGTTTCATTCAAGGGTGCTTTTCTTAAAAAAAGCCAGGTGATTTTTTTGGTTCAGGTCCAACTACATCAACCCTGCTAACACCATGACCCCCATTAGAGCTCAACTGATGAATTGGCATGCTGATATATATTGGTCGATATGATGATGTTGCCAATGTATCATATCAGCAAAATTTCACTGATATATCTATATTATTGGCGTTATTTACTCATAAAGCCGCTACTATGCACTGCGTCATTGCTCTGCATGATGGAATGTCCAGAAACCCAAGTTGCTACTTCATCTCTGATTGATTGATGCAAACCACAAATTCTTTGTTAATGGCACGTAGCCTTCCGACTACATCAAATGGTGTGTAAAAGTCCGAGGTAATCAGACTGCTACACACACGTATTGATAAACCACACTCTGATGTAACATTCGCTCGTAGGTTTTTGCACGGTAAACAGAAGACTGCCTGCGAACAAATCAAGTTATTTGCTGTGGTGGTTGACTGTTTTACTTGGTTTCAGCAAGGCCGCCTGTAGAGCGAAACAAAGCCTTCAGCATGCATCAGAAAATGTGCCTATGTCACAACAAGCAGTGACCCAGGTTTGTGCAGATCTCGATGTGGTACGGTTCTTCTTCGTAATGAAGTGATTGTTTCTGTTAGTAATGCATCATGCATTGTTGTTTGCCTACTTGTGAGATATGCATTTGAGCAAAGACACATAGGCTTACACAATGGAGTACTTGTATGCAACACATGTTTGACTGTTTGTGGATTCACTTGCACATTTGATTTAGAGTAAGACTATGAATGCAGTAGCTACAACAGATGAAAACAAGCCATACCAGTACAGTAAAACATCTTGTGAGTAGGGTTATGCACCAGCATGATGTATGATCAGGGTTGTTGTAAAAAAATGATCCAAAAAACACCATCTGGGCTTTTTTTTTAAACCCACTTGAAAAAAACAATGAAGCCCACCAAAACACCTACTCATTAATTTTCTTGAATCGGGTCCCTAAAACACCTTAAAAAAATTGCTTGTACAGTTGTCTGTAATTTTTTTTATACCAAACAAAACAAACATCAACAGAATTTAAACGGCTTGGACAGAGCTGGTTTCGTTTTTTGGTTCAACAGAATTTAAAGGGCTTGGACAGAGCTGGTTTCGTTTTTTGGTAATCAACAGATTTTAAAGGGCTTTGACAGAGCTGGTTTCGTTTTTTGGTAATGGACAGAGCTGGTTTCGTTTTTTGGTTTTAACACTGCACAGAGTTGAAAATCTTTGCTCTGGCCAGGTTGTAGCAAGTGAAATGGACAGCACATTGCAGCAGTATTCGGTTGTCTCAACAACCATACTAGCCCAGCATGGGCTCTGCTTGACATCAGGAACAATGCGATTACTCAAATATTCCAAGGTCAGCAAAATAAACTCAGTTACTGCCCCAGAACTGTTATGGTGGAGTTCGCAAAGCCGATCATTGTGGCCAATGCAGTCCATCAAGGTGTGCAAGGAAGCTATGTTTCGATTCGCTATCTCTTCTTTCAAAACCCAATAAATCAGATATGTGCGCTCAGCTACTGTATTAACTTTAGCTGAAATGCGACCCTGATGAATAGTATGAAACAGTGAGTTTTTTCTGGGCTATTGACTTTTTGGAGTTAATCAGAGCTGAGATGATCATCCAGGCGGTGTGGGCGTTACGGTCTGGGAGGCTTGGAAGTGTAAATATTACCATTGTCCCTTGGCCGGTGGTAACTGCTGGGTGCTTTGAGCATAGCAAACATACTATGCCCCCGTCAGCATGCAGAGTGAACACATTCATATGTAGGGATTCATCAAAACCTTTCAGCTTAATCCATGATTGAAACGTCTGATTGTTAGATGCTTGTGACTGACTGTTAGCTGAAACTGACGATGCTTTTGAGATTCTAACAGTTGAATGCTATACTTCCTGCACAACAGAATCGAAAGAACCTTTGCATTCACTGCTGCTGGGGTTTACGCTTTCTGGTCTGGCTTACAGCAAGAAATTTTTGTTTAGGGTTACTACAAAAATACTGCTTTCTTCTTGGATGGCTAGTTTTATGTTTTTGCTGTGACAATATCTTATGAAAATACACGCACAAGAAAGTAAATGTATAAAATCTGGAAAAGGCTTGGCTTGTTGAAAACCTTTGACACTGTGGAAAAGACGTGGCTTGCTAAAAGCGACAGACTCAGTGGCATTCAAAGCATTAATTATTACATAACATCAGTTTTTTAAGGTGTTTTAGGGACCTGATTCATGTCCATAGAATTGAAAATCGGGTTCTTAGAATCAGAGAAATCCGGTTCGTACAGATCCATACTGGGTACCAAACATTTTCTTTAAAAAAAAATCCATAACGTAATTATTTATCTCATAAAAACTGTCAAATTATTAATTGTTGCTTTGCATGGGATTTCAGAGATGATTATGATAAATAAGCGAGGTTACTGTCTGCACTGTACTTATTTGGTGTGAGTCAAATAGGTTTTGGACGTCAATTGAAGCAACAATTTGACTCAGCTTTAAAGCCTTTCGTGGTTGTCCAGATTTAATGTGGAAGTACCAATTTTATGGGTCCGCACAAGAAATTTATGAGTCCGTTTTGAACTTATAAAACAACTTAAAAAAACCTGCCCACTCCTGTTCTAATCCTATTCATGAAGGTTGATCCCAACCTTAATCCTGAAGTACAAAAATTAAAAACTGAAATGGTTTACTTTCGAGCATTTACAATGCTTGGTGATGTAAATTGTGTTGCAACTAGAACATGCGAACTACTTTCTACATTGCAAATGGTAGAACTACTCAAGTTTATTACTTTGACTGTAGAGTTACTTATACTTGTAGAGATATCAAGTGTACATAAATACATTGAAACTCAGAAGCTATATGATGTTTACTCAATGTATGTTTCGCCTACTAAGCTGGTGCTTTAAGCTCTTATTCAAGAGAATATCATGTAATAGTGAAGATGAATGCAAAAACCCTTGTCTTGGGCATGATGCTAAACTGCAAGTAATTATGGGTTGCAAATCAGGAACTTTGCAGTCTTTGAGAAATAATTCTTTAGCCTTCATCATTATAGCGTACATTCTGGGCTGAAGTGATCATACCTGACAAGGCTGCACCTATCAAACAGTCTGTCTTTAAGGCAAACTGAATAAAGTTTATTGGTGCAAACATTAGACTATTTTATGCAACTTAAAGTTGATGGCTGAATCATTGGGAATTTAACACTTTTGGTATCGGGTGGTTTTCCAAAAACGATATCCATCGGTACTGGGTTGTTTACCTTTAAGGACCACAAGAGCCACTATAGCGGCAGAGCTTTGCAACACCATTACTTGCCAGCCGATTGAGCTAGGGAGCTGTTCAAACTCTCCACAGATTCAGCAAGTCTTCTAGTTTAGACTGAAAAAAATTTTTTTTTCGTTTTGGGTTTGGAGTTTTCTTTGGGTGACATCCGTAATAGGGGTATGTTTTCGCCTTGTGGCCAAGTTTACCTGGCCCTGGGCGTCAACCCAATGGACCATTTTTTGGTTCAATTTTTTTTGGAATCTAGGCTATCATCTGAGTCTTTAGAGCCCTTGATTGGCTTGCTAGCATATCTGGAGCCAAAATTATGACTCTGAAACCAAAAATTGGCAAAAATTCTATTCTCACATATGCTAACCTGGGGTGTGTTCCACCCTAGGCCATAACTCGCCAGCCGATTAAGCTAGAGAATTGTTCAAACCCTCTAAAGATGGAGAAAGTCTTGCAGTTTGCAATGAGAAAAAATTATTTTAGATTTGGGTGTCAGTTTTTTTATTGATGTTTACATGATGGGAGTATGTTTACGCATATTTTGTTTACATTAGTATGACATCATCGGGCCCTGGACACAAGTTTTTAGAGGGTTTGATAGGCTTTCTAGCATTTCTGGTTCCAAAATTATGGCCAAAATACTGCAAATTAATTAGGGAAATCCCACTAATCCCCTAGGGCATTCCAGAAATATTTGGCATTTTTTGGCCTTAATTTTGGACCCAGAAACGCTGGAAAGTTGATCAAGGGCTCTAAAGACTTGTATTATATCCTAGAATCCAACAAAGCTTTGAGCTAAAATCGGTTCATTGGATCAACTGGTGACATCATCAAAAAAATGCAAAACCTACCCCAATCCTGACGTCATTGACCAAAAACCCCAAACCCAAAACTATAAAAGTTTTTTTAGTTGTAAGCTACAAGACTTTCCCAATCTTTAGAGGGTTTGAACAGCTATCTAGCTAAATCAGCTGGCAAGTCATGGTTTTTAGCTAAAATGACCAAGGTTACCTTTTGTGGGATTTGAATTTACATTGAATTTTTGGTTTCAGAGCCATACTTTCGCCTCCAGATATGCCAGAGAGCTGATCAAGGCCTCTAAAGACTTGGATGATAAACTTGTTTCCAAACAACCCTTGAGCAACAAAAATGGCTGGTTGGTTTGGCTCCCAGGGCCGTAAAACAGAGATTTTCCTTAAGGACATATATATACGTGGCCTGGTAACCTGTGCGTTTTCTCATCACGTATATATATGTGGCCTGGTACCAAAAATGTTAATAAGGTTCCATTATTAAAAGGTGTTGGAGTCTGCTGGATGATCAACGCAGAGCTCTTCAGCCATGCAAAGCAATTGGTCAAGGTATGAGGAACTGCTAGGCAGGTAAGAAATATCTCCACTCAGGAATCCATTGCAGCTAACCATGGCCCCAATAGTTTTGATCACGTTTTTCCTTGGGATTTTCTAGATGTCAAATCAAATGTGGTCTGCAGATGACTGGATAACTCGGTGTCACTTACCTTTGCTTGTGTTTGTTTTGAAATAAACAAAGAAATAATCATCCTCAGTTGTAGAAATTCTGTCACGGACATTTTTTTTGCTCCATTCTTGACTTCTATGCATGGAGACTATGCCATGTTATGGCTACTTCAGCTTTGCAACTTCGCGTCAGGTGCAACATCACCTTTTCGTGAATAAAACTAGGAACCTTGACTGCTAATAGGGATGTGCATTATGAAACATTTAGAGGTGCTGGAATAATCCGGAATCTTTATTTCAAACCCAGAATATTGAATCTTATTCTGGAATAACTGCAAAATTGTGGAGGGATATGCATTGGTGTAAACTTTGCAGCATATACCTGACTAGCTGCAGCAGACAGCATTTACTGTTTCCAGTTGTCTTCTTTAATTGCTACTGTAATTGAGAACTACCAATTACTCACATTGCATGATCACTGGTAAAGGCAGTTGTCACAGAGTTTCTTGGCTAAGCAAGCAGAAATTTTCGTTGAAAAAGACCAAGTACACAAAAGTTGTTATGTGTTACGCAACAACTGATTGCACCTTATGAAGACAATTCCAGTTAATTGCATATCAGTTGAACGCATAAACCGCTTTATCGCATAGGATTGTGGAATCCCAAACCAAAGCCATTCACATGTTAAGAAAATAGTATGGTTAATCGCATAAACTAGATATTTGCATATAAATGTTTTTTCATTTGTAGATTAACATCACTTAATCGTGTATTTCACTTCAAAGAAAGGTAAAGCGTGCTGTGCAGACGATGGTTGTGGTGCCATTAATTCAACTGACCCCGCGCAGATGGCCAGAAAATGAAATTTCCACCTTCTGCCAAGATGCTAAAATCAACACCACAGGTTCAAACCCAAGCGGTGAATTTGTTAATTCAACTGATTGGACAACAGCTTTACTAACTAATTGGCCTTAGAGACAAAACAGAAGTTCCAGTGTTAGGAAACCACATTTGTTGTGTTCTTCGCTGTCTAATCTCAAGGAAAAGTACACGACATTTTTGGGACATAAACATGTTAACAACTGCAGTACACAGTCATAAGCAAGCAGAAGAATCGTGGCTGCAAGTGCAAGAAACTCAGGAGCAAAATTTGTTGTGACTGCGCAACTTATTCAAACAATTTGTTTTGCCAAATAAGTAGATTTTCACGTTTGTGCACTCCAAGTTTATTCGAATCTAAATATTCGTAAAAACTCTGATTTTTGCATTTGAATACTGAAGGATTTGAATCCATAGGATTCGATATTCCATTATATGCATCCCTACCTGCTAACTGATTGGAAGAGTGACTTTATGCATGAGCTTCTTGCTTTGCATTGAGTGTTAGTAGTGAGACTAGGTTTTTGGGAAATGTTGATGCTGCACTGTAGTTTCTCACAGCTGGCATGTGTCACTGGTATTGTCCTTTGATGTAGTTTTGCTCCATTCTCACTTTACATTTTTGGAGATTGCACCATTGGCAACAGACGTAGTCTGGCCTTATACTCATGGTGTTTTGCACACACTAACACATGGCGCTGGCTTTAAAACTATGCCAATGCAAGATAAACCGTAGACTAGTTCTTAGCTTCAGTAGCCTACATTTAATATTATTTGATTCTATTTGAATAAGCACTAAGGATGCATAATTTTACGTGAACTCAATTTCCTATTAAAAATTTGCTAATCGATTCCTTGCTTACAGCCATCGTGGAGAGTACTTACTTTAATATAAAAGGATGAAAAAGCGTTTTCTGGTAATGTTATAGGATAAAAGCATTTTTCAAAAGCGTTTCTGGTTCAAAATTTATCACATGAAAACAACAAAATAATTAATCCCTTGATTAGATAGTTAATTAATACTAACTGCCAATTGAGTCAGCTGAGCTTTGATGCTTTAGTTGAAATGTGTCAGGTGAAATGGTGCAAATTATTAGTACCTTAACCTGAAGTGTTCTTCTGTTTAGAATGTACCCCTAAAATTTGTTATGACAAAAACACTGTGTAAGAGAACAAAAATCCACTGAAAACTTTCAGATTTTGGAATATTTGGAAACAAATAATATTCTGTATAAATATATTTTCCGTTCTATTGCTAACCTTAAATGTGCCTTCCAGATAGGCAAATGTATTCTTGGGGGTACATTACCCCAGGTTAAGAACTGCTGAGCTAGAGACCACTGTGTGGCCCAACCACTGTGTAGCCATGCAATGACACTAACAAACAAATAGTTGTACAACTATAGGCAAGTTTATTAGGGAGTTTCCTCTACGCAACACATTCCCTCTTAGTATTTTTTTACCTAGCATGTAAAAGAATACAAGAAGTTTAGCATACTGCCACTGCATGTGGTCATGATTCTACCTTTTATTTAACACTTGCAATCAAGTATCACTCAAATATCAGTTGCATGTTTCTACAAATGTTCAGTCTCTTCAAAATCCTTACTTTTTCAAAGCTTAAGAACCTCAGTTACGATCTTCACAAATTGGAAAAGCATGCACTATCCAAGTCAATTTGTGCCAATACAGTGGAAGCTGCTTAATAATTCATGACATAAGACACCCATTTGTTTATCAAACATAATGCAGCATTGGATAGACTTTTCCTCTGCATTCTCCATTATAAAATTGCTGATCAATAGATGCATCCAGACTCTATTTGGTAAGACCATTTTCTATTTATCTAGAAAATCGATTCATTACATGAGCAAACAATGGCCTATTATGAGTGAACTAGCCATCTAATCAAACTGGGCAGCCGAAGTAGTTTCTCATTTCCATCTAAACAACTCTTGTTGCTAAGACTTTGTGTTGAATAGATACAGTGTAATAATTGCTTGATATTTAAACCTCCAGGATCACTGTTTTCTTGGTTAGGTGCACTGGTTATTGAAACTACTGTGTATGAAACTGATATCAACTAGTACCAAGGTGGACTTGACAAGCGGTGTCCCCTGTACTGCTTGCAGCTAATGGCAAAATTAACTCCAAGTGTCAAGGTTGGGCCATCTCATATTCTACCCAAGGTTGAAGCTGAGTGAACTATGTTACAAACTAGAAGCAAAGTTTGACATCTTCATAGCATTCCAACTAGGAAAACAATAGCATATGTAAAATGCACCTAATTTGCTAGAGTATTTCATTACTATAAAAATTATAAATAGGATTTGCAAGATCTAACACTTGAGCTCAGGGTTGAAAATAACCAACTTTGTATTCAGGAATGCTTGGTGGACTTGATTTCTCTTTACATGAGATTTTCCTTGAAACAGTAGAACAAAANCAAGCTTAGCAAGTGGTTAATGAAAACACTTATTCAACCTAAGGCAGGGGTGGGGAATTAATTTAGCTCTGGGGCCACATTGAGAAGGCCGCGTTTCGCAGCTGGAGTTTTTGGTTGTTGTCATTCACAGCATTTCAAATGCGCCCGCTGAGGTTTGGTTGCCATCGCTTCTAGTGCAAGCTTAGCTTATGCATTCTGCAGTTATGCTGAATCATATGACGTGTTGTTTCAAGCTAAATTAGAAGCGCCGCCTTGACAGGAGTTGTATTCATCTGAGAACAAAGTATTCTACTGTATTGTGTAAATCATTGTAGCTTGTGTTGTATTTTATTGAGTTCATGTAACTTTTGCAGTAAGTTTTTTAAGTTGCAGTCAATACTTTCAGATGAGTAAGACATAATTTCCAGTTTTAATTGATGCAGTCGATGTTGTGCTATGTTTCACTGCAGTCTTGAGGTTGTTTACTTTCTCTGACCTTGCTTTAGCCTTTCAACATTTCACCTGTTAGCATTGCTTGCAGATGTAAGGACTGATGATGCATAGTGTTATGTGAAATCGATTTCCTATTAAAAATTGTGATTGATTTCCTGCTTGTTTCACCTGTTGAGTGAAGTTACTTGAATTCTTTCAATTTGATCGTAGAATATAAATAAAACAATAATGGTACACAGAAAAGGTTTTATTGTAATTCTTCTTGTACAAATACACTTTATCCAGAGCAAGCAATTCAATGCTCAAGACAAATGTAACCTCACACACCTTTTAATAAATTTCAGATTTAAAGATTTTTTCTGCGGGCCACTAAAAACATTGTGGCGGGCACCCATGGGTTGCTAAATGCCCACGCCTAACCTAAGGCATTAATGCTTGACAATGACATGCAATGCTACTGCACAGTGGACTTGATCTGAATCCTCTTTTGCAGTTGTTCAGAAATAAATTTAGTGTTGTTTATTTCAGAAGAATGATTGTGCATTTGCACACATAATAACTTGTGAATGGTTTACAAAAATTAGTTTATAAAAGTTGCTAAAGGCGGCAATGTAGAAAAAATATGGGCCTGGAGTACACAAATGTTTGAAGGCATTGAATCGTCCTTAGATTTTAGGTTTCTTGGGTGTGCAGATTTTAAGTTTTGTGGCTGTCTAAAGTATTGGTTTCCAACAAAAAAGGTTAGCACCTTTTGCTAAAAAAATTTTTTCTCAATTGTCAACACATTCACAAAGAAATCTTATGCCAATTAGAAGGGGTTGTCATTGAACATCTATACTTTTACAGATTGTAAAAGGCCTGATGTGGAAACTGGTGATATTAGCACAATAGTTGATTGTTACATTGTATGGAGACCATTCAGCATTCAAAAGATCTTTTGATATATTTTATGTGGAAGCAGTTTTTAAACAGTTCTATTTCCTATGTGGTTTGTTTGCAAATAAATGTGAAAAAAATTATACGTATATAGTTATTCCAGGCTGGTAACCCAAAATTAAGATATTTTCATGTGCTTTTGGTAAGAGGGGATTATATATATAAAAACATTCAGTTTTAACATTAGCGATAACACTGACAATTTTGAACAGCCCTCAAAAGTTGGATAATGTAGTGGTTGTTTCTGTGTTTCACTGAGTTTTTGCTTTTTTTCTTCAAATTGTGGGCGGTAAATCCTATTGTGAACTATAGGATATAATCTTCTTGGCAAAGATTTTGTTGGTCAATCAGCAATAGTCTCATAAGTTATTTTGTTGAGGATTTGACTCAAACCAAAGAAACATTTTATATGTAGTAGTAAGCAGGTAGTTCACAAGCGCATTTTTATTTTGTGATTGTTTCAACAATATTATGAAAATGCATTGTAAGTTCAAGTACCATGATTGATGTGCGTTTTGGTTACAACTACCAGAGATGTAACAACATGAGTCATGTTTTTATATGACTCAAGGTGACTTGACTCCTGGTTAGGAAATTGTATGACTAAAGTTGAATTTTTAAGATTTGAATTTGGGTTGAGTCAATAGAACAATGATTCTATGAATGATGTTCAGTGTGGAAAACTTTGTTTGCTCTTCACCAAAATTTTTAAAATCAACCTTTGGAAAAAATCTGAAACTATTCTGTAACTACTTTACTCTGTTAACCTATGACGTAAGTCCTTTGCTTTACAACTCCCCTGCTTTACTCGGTGTACAACTAAAGATGAATATGAAGGATTTGACAGCAAAACTGAAAAGCTTAACTAATTGGCCGCCGTTCCACGGTATATTCGTGGCTGCTGTCTGATGCTAGAACGCCGGTACGGTTTTCGCGCTGGTGCTTGAGTGGGCAAGGCGTTGTTTTAAAAAGGCTCTGGATGGAAAACCTTGCACGATAGAAACACAAATTCTGCACAAAAATGTTAGTCATATTGTGTAGTTTATGGAAATCGAAATCAAAAAATTTTTCCACTTCTTTTGGAGAGAAAGAACACCCTGAGACAAGAGTGGATTGTCTGTTTATTGACTTTGAAAATTTATTGCGCCTATTCCAACAATGGGAAAAATGTAAAAATTACGGAAACGGCTCCTATAGTTGTTACAAAGCATCCTGCCAAGTTTTGAATTAAAATATTGTAGAGAAGAAATAACAGTTTTTATATCACCTGGTACTAGACAGCGTTTCTGCTTTTTGACTCCATCCGAAAACGCACCTGCGTTCAGTTGTTTTTGCCTATCACAAAATAACTCAGTTTGGTTTCGATTTGACTAAAACGTACAGCACTTTCATTTTGATACTTAAAACTTTCATAGATGTTTTCGTTGCACTAACTGAACTATGAAAAAAAATTATTACACACATTGTACAATGAAAAAACACACAACATTTTTTTGTCGCATGAAAAAGCCACACAAAATTTTCTTTGCACAAAAAAACAGCGCAAAATTTTACTTGCACATCGACTGAGCATTAGAAAGTTATCAGCTGTTGGATGCTGAAATGTAACGCTTCTGCTGTTGTTGTTGTTGCAGAAAAAATGTGAATATCACAGAACATGTTGTGATTACCTTGTAGCAGCCACATGTCAAGATGGTAGTGCATGAAACGAGAAGAAAAAAGCTACAACATTTTTATCAGCTGGTCGTAAATATGGTTTGAGATTTGTGAAAAAGTTATGCACGCACGTTCAGGTGCTTGGCGTTTTTGCGATGGGAAAGGATGAGCAGCAANGGTGCAATGCGAGCTATTGTTGGCAGCAACCTTTATTGTTCTCTGTTGCACTCTAAATCTCCATTGATATGTGTTGTTGGGAAGCAGCNAAAAGATCACAAGTCGCGATCACTGAATTATTGCTTTTTCGCAAATCAGCGGATGTTATTCTTCGCGATGCCTTCCCTGCCTCACAAAGGATTTGCACTAACGGGCCGTTTGAAGACTGCTAAGTGCGAATGTTTGTGAAGCAGCGCGCATTGCCAAGTGCAAATGTTTGAGAAGCAGGGCTAATTGCCAAGTGCGAATGTTTTTGAAGTAGCCGAACAGACAGCTCCAGCAGTTACTTTCTGTTGAAAATAAAACAATTTTGCAGCAGCCAAAACCGTCAACTTTTTACATAATGTTGCACCTCACACTACTTTTTTATCCACATCACACTGGCATGCGTTCACAAACGCTTTATACTAACGGGTCATTTGAAATCTGCCAACAACGAATGTTTGTGAAGCAACGTCGAATGCTCGGCTGAAGCACTTACTTGCTGTCAAAAAAAATATTTGTGCTCAAGCAAAAATCATCAAATCTCTACATGAAATGTTTTAACTCAGTAAAAAAGTTGTGTATTTATTTATGCACTCTGCATTCACAAATGCTTTACACAAACGGGTCATTTGAAATCTGCCAAGAGCGAATGTTTGTGAAGCAGCATTAAACACACGGCTGAAGCACTTGCTGTCGAAAAAATATTTATGCTCAAGCAAAAATCCTCAAATCTCTGCATGATGGGCTTTAACTCAGCAAGAAAATTTCTGAGTGACTGTTTATCCACATTACATTAGAAACCGCTCCCAATGAAATGCAATGTGACGAGACAATCAGCCACATGGTTACAGCAGGCCGATCTTATTTCCACTCTCTGCGAAAAAGGCAAAACCACCGTGACTGCAGGCAAAATATACCATGGTTGCTTTGAAATGCTCTCCTGACCACACCAGACGTCAGTGAGCATTATAAATATATGTTTCTGGTTGCTGGAGACTTGTACGAAATGTTNGTACTTTATNGAGGAAAGCATACGACCTGGCGCTCAACAGTTGGCATTTGAAGTGAAGTACGAGTACANCGTATGCCAACCACGTATATACTGTGGGCCGGCGGCCTGTACTTGGGCAAGTTTCCAGGCAACCGGCGCTTGATGTGTNAAAATAATTTGACAGCAAGTTTTCCTTGAGGTGGAAAGTGACGTGGATCAACTTGTCTCTATAGTGTATTAGAAATGACTAGAATCAATGGTGTGATGATTCATAACATCTGCCAATCTCTTTTGGTTGCTTTGTCCTTTAAAATTTTAAGCATGAAAACCACTTTTTTACAGGTGCTAGTCATAACATTACTGAATATGTTTATTTGCTATATTATCTGAATCAGAACTTAAGGGATATCATTGAACACTTGGGGAATTAAGCTAAAACTTGCTTTGCTTTGAAGATGTCAAAACCTAAATCCAGATCACAAGCGGATGTTAAATGTGCAGATTGTTCTGCCCCTGGTAAGGATCTTTTATTTTGTTCTGAAAATTATTTAAAAAAGTACAGTTACACTCAAGAGGTTATTAACAGCTTATGCTATGCTGTTCTTCTGCTTAACGAATATACATATGACTGGTGTTCAATGGATTCTGCTGCAACTGTACTTGATTTTTGTGTCAATCTTTGGTGTTTGTAGTCAATTGTACAATGTCACTGACTCTTACAGTAACAAATTTTTCCAATAAAATTCCTAATGCTCATACGTTATTGTTGGAGTGTCAAAGTGGTACCTCAAATTTCATGTAATGTGGTTGCAGTTTTGCCTTCACCCAGTGATGTAGAATTCATTCTGGTTCATAGTTTTTGAGGCCAGACAGATTGGTTAATAAAGAACTCTTTTAATTGGTTCAAAACAAGTTAGTGGGGAAATAACAGTCTCCTAGCAATATTACTTGAATCAGCTGTCTTGCTATTTGCAAGTTCAATGCACAAAACAACCATTTTGAGCAGTTGTCCGTACTTAGTCAAGGTTAGGTTTGAAATGTTGCACAGATTGCTAATGCATCAAATGCTACTGGTAGTTTGTTAGAAATTCCTTAGGGCACATGCACTGCTCAGTCAATTTTAGAATTACATGACCGCAACCATTTTCCTTTTGTTTTTGTATGGGCTTTGTCTTGTAAACCATAAAATTAGAAAATTTTGCTCTTGCTTGAACTTGCTTATATTCGTATGAGTTATTTGTCATTTTATGTTATAATCAAGAATACTTTGTACACACTTTAGTAACTAGATTTTTGGATGTTTAAAAGCAATGTAGCATACTGAAAGGATATCTCTGCAAAAGTTGGCAAGATTTTTCCATCACTGCATGTGCTCATGTCGATACCTAATTCATGGAAAAGAAAACTTTTATTATTTTCATAAAATATCTAGATGCAAAAATGACCTTATCTGCAATTTGGCCAACTTTAACCAGGGTTTATATGTATACGACCTTTTATGTGTAGCTTGTTGAGCAATACTTAATGTACATTTCTAACATGTACTTTTTCCATTTGAACAATTGCCTAAACAACTTGAACACCTTTGGCGCCGGTGCACGATATATGCATACTTCGAAAGCCCACATTGAGCCCGTATTTTCATGCCACCTTGCACCTCCATAACTTGCCATACGATTGAGCTAGAGAGCTGTTCAAACCATCAAAAGAAGCAGCAAGTCTTCTAGTTTCCTTTCAAAAATTTGGAAAGTTTTGGATTTGGGGTTTTTGTGGGTGACATCATAAGTGGAGTAGGTTTAGGCATTTTTGGCCGAGGTCATCGGGCCCTGGACCCTAACTGCAAGTGCCAATTTTGTGTCTCAAGTTTTCATTGGAAACTAGGCTAGAATCCAAGTGTTTAGAGCTCTCGATTGTCTTTCTAACGTTTCTGGTTCGAAAGATACGGCCAAACAAACAAAAATTGGGTAAAATATCTCTTAACCCAAACTTGTTTTTTACCCAAATGTTGAAGAAGCCACTAACAGCATGTCACCACTAAAACTATGCCAAAATTTGTCCATCAAACTCAGCCATTACAGACATCACAGACCTCAACTGAGCAGGTCTTGCATTCCAAACTCATCATGTGATTACCTTGTCCAGTTGTGTTCGGCTAAAGGAAAAATAGCTCCAGCAGTGCTTTTGCCTTGTAAGGCAAAATAGACACTGCCTATGTTTATTTCTGTAGCCAGATGAGCTTGGGTAATTTGCAGAATAGGTGAAGTTGCTAAGTCTTGTGCTGAAAGATAAAGAGGGGAAAAAGCAAGAAAGAAAATAAAAGCAGCAAGTAGTCATGAATTAAAGCTCAGTGTATGAAAAAGCACAAGCACCTGGAAGCAGAACAGTTGAGATTTTGAGAAAAAAAAATTTAAATGAGCAACCATGATTTATCAGCTACAAAAGAACAAAAACTGAAAAGAAGCGCAAAAGTAGGACAGGCATGCAGATAATTCTACAGCATGTTTACATTTTCCTAAAGCATCAACAACACGTAGATCCAGGCAATCATTTGGAAAAACTTGTAAGAAAACATAGCAAATCCCCTTTTATTGTTAAATCCCTAAGAAAACCAAATTTATTGTTAAATCCAATATAAAAGAAGCAAATCTCATGTCACTGTTAAATCTTCTTGTTGTCAGTTAACACCAGCTATCGAATTTATTGCTGACCTGCTGTGGAATTGTGTTGTTGCATTACTGCTTGCTTAGCTATAGCATTTGGTTAAATGTTGCATCTGAAAACCAAAATGTGCCTTGCAAATGTAGCTTTTGCCGATGGTAATCCAGCATTAATACGGTTGTTGCTTTGTTTTCTAATTAAGATTTTGTCAGATATAAGAGTCTTATCAATGAGCACTGCATGTGGTGGACATTCCAGCCATGGTGTAACAAGCACTTTGTGGTGAATAAATGCATATTTGTAACTTGATTTCTCACCACAATTAAAGCTATGGTTTGTTAATATATGCAAAGACATTTTAGTCATGCACAGGAATGCAATAAGGAAGCAATGCAAACCATTGTGTAAGTACTCAATGTACTTCACACAAACAAAACTAATCTAATTTCTTTCAAATTGTGTGCTTAAACATGAAATAAAGATGACGTCATACATGTCACAGAGCATGACGTGTGTGACCAATTTTCTTTATAGTTTATAGGAAAACTCTAAATAGTAGGAAAATAAATAATGGGATAAATGTGTTCAGTATAATTTGACATATAAAGAAAAAGTGACTTGTAAAACTTCCACGGAAAAACTTGACACAAAAAAACGTGTTGTGTGTGACATAAATATTTGTCAAGAAAAAGCTGTCATATTTTGGAGGTATTATGCAAAATGGAAATTTCAAGAACACAATGTATACATCGCTTGCACTCCATGCTGCACCACTTAGTAGTTGTAAAGAAATGAAGAAACAAAATTTGTATATTTAACACATTTAAACTTATTCACTGTTTACTATGCTCCACATGCCACCACCAGATGATGTGACATGTGTTCCACATACAAAAAGAAAAACTTCATTGCTTCTAATTTTAAGATTTATCTATAAAATATGTCTAAACTTTGAAAAAATAGTTTGTGGTTGACATTTGCATGGAATTTCCCTGCAATAACAGATGATCATGTTGTCAATATGCCAAGCTTTTGCATTTGTTTTACCAATATGTGTGGTTGTGCATATCTGATATAAAAAGAACACACTGCTAGTTCCAAAAATGCTTTGCTTATTTTCCCCCCCATCAACAAACACTTTTTTGTCGTGATCTGCTATAACAGAGTAAACTTTTTGTGCAGTGTGTCTAATCTAAATTCAAACAGTTTCATCATGTTGTCCATTCCCAGAAGTGCAATAAAAACTTCTCTGCCAAATATAAATCTGTGTAGGAAGAGTTTTTACGTAACACATGTGTAGAGTTTACAACAAACATTCATCTGCAGTGATCTGACAAGCTGAAATCAATGATATATGCTAGCTTTTTTTTCTTGCTAAGACATTTTGGTCATTTATCCTATATAAAATATTATTAAAACTCACTGCTACAGTATTCACTAGTCTATATTTTCAGGCATTGTGACTGAATTGACTTAATTTTTTTCGTTCATTAAGAAAATTTAGTCTCTGACTGAAAAAAAGCTAGCTTTGGTATTTGAATACATATAAACACTATACTGTTTTTTTTTCAGTCATAGATCGGAATGTTTTTGAAATGACTGAAAAAAATTATGTAAGTCATTGTGGTCAGAATGTCTGAAAGTATAGGCTAATGAACACTGTTACAGTGAGTTTGATACAACTGAGACAAATCACTGAAATATCTCAGCAAAAAAATGACCGAAATGTCTTAGTGAAAAAAAGCAGGTACTGTATATGTACATACAGGTTTTTCTTGTATTTAAGACTTATGTTGCTATATGACTTACTCTCCTGATTTTTAGACCGTTTGTGGAGGAAACAGGTTTTTGTTAAAATACTGAAAAAGATGCAGTATAATGTTTTATCTATACCAAAAAATTCACTGCATACATGGGCGCAATTAGGTAGGGGACACGGGGGTGCGCCTCCCCCACACTTTTTCAGACATTTGGGATATAATATGCCATGTTACCCCACATTTTTCTGTTTAGGTTTTGTAATATATTGGTTTCACACCAAGCTGTCCCTTCACATTTTACAAAAAATGGTGCTCATGAGTGCATATGTGTTATCTTAGTAGTGAAATCGGTTAATTATTGCTGTGCAGCAAAAATCAGTTGAACAAAAGCTGTGCTTCAAAATAAAAACATCTCAGCTCCAGTCTTGTTTGACTGTACAAGCATACTCTAACACACAATACATCTTTTTTATTGAAGCGAATGCCATTTCCACCTGAAAAGACCAAAACACATGAAATATCTCCACATACTATTAAAGTTTAATATCATTTAAAAAGAAATCGGCCCAGTTAAAAGATTGCACAATGATAATAAAAGTTTTGGAACACCCAGTGTGTTAACATTTTGAGAGCTGGGGAACGATATATTCATACTTTGAAATCGGCCTAAAACCAGCTGTTTTCAGCTGCCTTACCAATGCCATAGCTCCTCCGCCGATAGCGCTAGAGAGCTGTTCAAGGGCTCAAACGGATCAGCCAGTCATCTAGTCTGCACTTGAAAAAATTTTTTGGTTGGGGGTTGCGGATTTTTTGTGAGTGACATCGTAAGTGAAGTAGTTTTTGGGCCATTTTGGCTCATGTTATCTGGCCTAGGGCCCAACCACTAGGCCAGGATATTTCGCTGAAGTTTTCATTGGAAACTAGGCTCAAGTCCAAGCCTTTTGATCGACTTTCTAGCATTTCTCGTTCAAAAGTTATGATCTAAAACAAACAAATTAATTAATTATCTAATTAACTAATTAGTCAAATTTTTATTACTTTAGATCATAACNTTTGAACCCGAAACCCCAGCAGGTTATCCAAAGTATCAAAAGACTCGGATTGTAGCNTAGTTTCCAATAAAAACTTCAGCGACATACTACCATCTAACGGTTTGGGCCTAGGGCCAGGTGAAGTGGACCAAGGTGGCTTAAAAGTCCTCCACTTATGAATGTCACTCACAAAAAGTCCACACACCTCAACCAAAAAATCTTTATTCGAGTGCAAACTACAAGATTTGCTGAGTCTTTTGGGCTTTTGACTGGGTCTAAAGCGTTTACTGGACCGGAGAAATTCCTGCGCAAAGCCACATGCAATCCAGCTGTTTTTGCATGAATGGCTGGAATCAACCTGGGTGCAAAAGTGTTAATCATAATCATAATTATGAAAAAATGGAACTGTTGCTGTTGAGGATAAGCAAAGCAACAGGAACCTTTTTTCTCGTTAGTAACCTGTCATTGGTAGTTTGGTGCAGTGGGATTGTTGCTAACTTGCAGACACCAACGTTCTTAGCAAGACTTGACTTCATGCATGAATATTTTTTTTTAAATTGATTTTTGTCATGGAGCACATAGTTTTTACATTAGCTACTTGCACATATTAGCAAGAGGTTTTTGAGGAAGTTATAGCCAAGGAAAGTGGGTTGCAGGGTTGTTGTAAAAAAAAACATTTTTTTTAAAAAAGGCCACTTAAAAAAACAATAAAACCCACCAAAAACCCACTTTTTACTTTTCCTTTAAAAATACTGAGAAAGTAAAAAATAAGCAGGACTACTGAGAAGTAAAAAATCAGCAAGACACTTGTATCGTTAGCTGTAATTTTTTTTTATCAAACAACGAACAGCAACGAAATTTAAAGGACTTGAAAAAAAGAAGAAAGTAAATTTTAATGGTTATGTTCTTCAGCTCTGCACAATCGGTATATTTTAACCAATTTTTCTGCCTTCTCTGCATCTAAACTTTTTCTGATTTTGGACCATACCAAATCATATATTGAAAAATACACTCTATAGATGCTGAACTAGCAGGGCATACACATAACCTTGACATGAAACTGCAGATTTGGTGTGGGAGTGGCTTTTCTCTTTTTGCTGTGCGCATGCTTGCAAGGCCTTACCACTTAGGCGTGAACTGACCAACATCACATTGCGAAAACAAAGAGGGGTACATTTCTTTACCTTCAATTTTGAATGCCATAGTAGGTATAACAAGTTATTATTGTGTAATTCTGAAAAGAGTGATATTGCATGATGGAATAAAAACAATTCAGAATGGGGTTTTTCTGTTGTCTTTAAAAAAAAACAAAAAAAACAGGTGGGTTGGTTTTTTTTGAAAAAAAACAAGTTTTTCTCAACCCTGGTGGGTTGTGATATATTTTTGGCTGAAATCCTTACATTCTTTGGGGAATGTGACGGTTTCAAAGGCAATGTTTAAAGTTCACATGGCAGTGAACATAAAGATATGACCCACATAGGTTTTCAACAGATATGCAATAACTGCATTGATCCAGGAACACTCACTCTGTATATTGCGTACAGGCAAAAATGATATGTTGTGTTTATTGCAATATATTACGGATTGTCAAATGTGCTCTGAAAAATTTTCAGTTAAGAAAGTTTGATAAAACACTATTTTTATTAGGTAATTGCAACATCTAATAGTAGCTACTTCCAATAAAAGTTACTGCAGAGTAGTTACTTGCAACATTCAACTTATTGAAAGCTACTGTACAGGATGCCAATTAGACTCACATAATGTGGTTTTTGTTGTCACTCATTGGCTCCTTTCTGCTTTGATATTGGTGGTTGCTGGATTTGTTTATGTTTGTGCAGATCCCTGCTGGGCATCAGTAAACCGTGGAGTTTTTATTTGCAATGAGTGTGCTGGAATACACAGAAATCTTGGGAGACATGTTTCACAGGTAAAATGTTTTGTTGTCACATCAGGTTTCAATGTGCTTGTGCATATTCACAACATAAATGATATTGTTGTCATTGTAGGTTTAATACAACCATTGGAGTTATTCTGTAGAATAGATGAGTTCAGCATGTATTGCTGCAGAACATTGTACCTTCACACCACTGTCAGAGTTTTATTTAACAGTTTGGTAGCTTTATCAAACATTTCATTGGCTTTGAATTCTTAATTATTGTTGTACTTGAGTTGCTGTTCAAAACATCTTTCTTGATCATTTGTAGGTTTTTTAATGAGTTTTTTTCTTGATCGCAGTCTAATTTTCATAAATAATGCTTCTATGTTTCTTGCACACCAAATTTATGAGTGGTAGTTTATTGGCTTGCCTAGTGATCATTCCTAATGTAAATATATTCAAGATGGCCTCTTGCTACATGGATAAGTTAGAGCACACGCCATAGGCCAGGGGTGGGCAACCCCTGGCACGCGTGCCGAACTTGGCACGCGAGCACTTCTATCCGGCACATGAGCAAGGCCTCGGAAACGAGATCCTCCCCCCTTCAAATGAAAAAGTTAATAACTTACAAGTCGCAATATTATCTGATGAAACTCCGTGTCCGTTTCTTCATTTTTGTTTGTTAACAATCCGTTATTTAATTTATCCCTTAGGCTATGTGCTTTTGATGCCATATGGCTACAAACAGAGCCATATCAGCCACACTCCATACCCCCCAATTGGTGTGGGGCCCACGCTGCCACAGGGGCCCAAAACTCAGACCCCTCACCAAAAATATTAGTTGGCACGTGGAAGAATTTTGTCGTTGATTTAGCCGATTTCGGCACACAAACCGAAAAAGGTTGCCCGCCCCTGCCATAGGCTATGATGTAATAGTGCTAATGAGCAAAGAATCATTCTCTTCTTTGTTACTTTGTCTAACCAATGTTGCTTCACATTAATTTTGTGACACTGTATTCCTGGAAGAAGTGAAAGCATTGGTGGTTAAATCCTCACATGGCATTTATTCATAAAAAGTAAACATCCATCCAATTTTGTTTTGTCCATCAAGTACATAATTTAGATATCACTCAAGTGCTTATCCATGAAGTTGGACTAACGTACTGCTGATTCAACATTGAGATTCTTAATGTGAAATTTTGAAAAAAAACATTTACGCTCTGGTAGAATTATTTTTTGAGTAATAAATTTCCCAGGGTTTCATTGTGCGTCAAATGATATTATGCTGTTGATTGTGAAACTTTGTTCATAGTAGTGCTTTGAGTTGGCAATATATAAATACAAGCTTGAATTGGTCCTTTCATGTTAGTACATTAAGGTCAGCATCCTTGCCTGAAGGCCAACTGCGATTGGATAAGGTCAGTGAAATGCTTTTTCTTTCCTCAGGTCAAGCATGTCCAGAAAAGCCCGTGGCACCAGAGTCAGTTGAACATGGTGCACCAACTTGCCCACCTCGGGTCCAACTCGATTTGGGAACATTCCTTGCTGGACCCTGCCCAGGTGCGCAGTGGCAAAAGAAAACCAAACCCATCTGACTCAGCCCAGTAAGTTGTAATTTTTTCTTCGAAAATACGAAAGCTCCCCTGTTTCGGTTCTGCCCCCCTCCCTTGTTTCGCATTGATCTTGCCTCCCGTTTTGCCTTGAGGCAACGCAAGAACTAGAGCTGCGCATTAGTACCACTATGAAACAGCCGGTTAGTGTGGCTTTAATAAGTTTGCTAAACACCACTGCTTTTCCCAAAGATTGGGGGCGAAACCTAACCTTGACGCTTGCCAGTAACTGAAAGCTTCGTGTGCACTTGGTTGCTGTTTTAATTTGGAACTGAATTTAGTCTTTTGTAGTCGGCGTCGCAAACGCTGTGTATAGGTAAAAGTCGCTCGCATGCAGTGATATTTGAAATGTTGTTTAGTCTTTGAATAAACTTATGTCTATATCTTGCCGTGCAAGCGGCTTGGTGATATATTGTCTATCACGCAAGTGGCTTGTATGATTTTGCCACCAGACCATATGTGGAACAACTGACGTTAAAGCTCTGATTGGTGCACAACCCTTTATGTGGAAGAGTGATGCCGAGAAATTTGGCAATTTTGGATGGGTTACCAAAAACTCTTTCAGTTGTATATTTGTTTAGTTTTTTTTACTTCGGTTTCCCTCTGCGGACAGAGATCAAGTTGCTCAAGCTCGTAACTCTCAGTGCTTCTAGTGCGTATCGAAAAAACGAGTTTTTGCTCAATCACCACGTGGCTCCATGTAAAGCACGATTGTGAAGACCAGTCACTTATTTCACTTCCTCCACGACTTAACAAGTTAAAAATCCCTCTTACGCCGACAGCTTGGCACGTGCGTGTCGGTGTCGGTGGCCTGCTAACAAGCTCTGTTAAATGTTTCCGGCTGCGTTTGTAAGCCAAGTGCGCATTTTTGCTTTCGCGCGCAGCTCCGTCAAAGCTGAATTCATCCGCGCCAAGTACGAGCAGCTGGCCTTCGTTCATCGCCCTCCGCGTCGCGATGACGACGACCTAGGCAAGCAACTTCACTCGAGCGTCCGGACTGCCAACCTGGACACCAGCCTCAGACTCCTCTCTCTCGGCGCTCACGCCAACTACTTTCACCACGTAAGTGGAAATGAACGTTGCGAAAAGTCTGTGATACAACCTTGTGGCGCTGTCCGCGTTAGAGCCCGAAATCTTAACTGTTCTTTTCACAGCGGCCTTTATCGAAAAGCGACTATTTCAAGACATATTTAAGTGTTTTTGCTGTGATTGCTTAAGGTTCAGGCTTTTGTTTTTAATTTTATTTGCAGTTAAATGTGACACTTTCTTAATCCCACTTAAACCAGTTTCCCCACTACCTCAAGAATGCGTATCGCTCGACCCCCATCTAATTAACCTATTTCTGGCCGGGTATTCGGTGCTATGAAGTTGGCCGGCATGTGTGCAAAATGACGAGCTGATTGCTTTTTTGCGAAGTATTTGATTTAGTTTTGTTCACAGCGACACGGGAACTTGGTTAAATACGACACGGCTGCCGGGGACCACTCGGACCTGTTTGGTGCTGTTAATACATCATTCCGTATAGTTAGTAAGAAATAGATCAGCGTTTTTGCCGTCTTCCGCGTGCAACCGTTATGATAATTGATATAATTGTACGGGAGCGGCTTGGTTCTACGGCCTTTTTCACTGTTTAAGGTGCCGCACAACGTTTTACCAGAGAACGTGATGTCACCGAAAAGGTCGACCCGGTCCGCGTGCCATCGACCCGGTCCCGTGTTATCGTGGCTTTTGTAAAGAAGCATTTGTGCAGTTAGCTCAGGGGTCTCCAAACTACGGCCCGCGGGCTAAATGAGGCCCGCGAAGCCATTTTATCCGGCGGCAAAGAGTTTTTGTCAGTATTGAAAAAATCATATATTTACAAAACATTTGTTGATGTGATAGAATGTAACATGTCACGAAACAATCACGCTACGCAAGATGTCCGGGCCCTGAACTGTTGTGCAATAGCTTATGTGGACCTCTGGCAAAAAAGTTTGGAGACCCCTGTTAGTTTACCGCTGGTTGGGCGATCGGTGTTTTACTATGCGCGCTCGTTCGAACGATTTCTTCACAATGCGGGGCAAACATTTTTAAGATCGGTATCGCACGCGAGGAATTGGCAGAACAGCTGAAAACCAAGGATCGGCAATGTTTTTTGCTGAGCAGTTGGTTGAAAAACTTCATTTTCGCTCAAACGTTCTGGGAGCAACGCTGAGCGTATCGCGCTGGCACTGTGGCGTTATGGCGCTTTGTCAGTGCGCCGCTGTCTACGTTGGAGAGGAAGCCTTTAAGTTGTTCGTCAGGAAATTGGCTTTTTGATGTCCACGTCCATGAACGTTTCTGCGCCGCTTGAAAAGTTATTCGCTGCTTATGTGTCTGCCAGCACAGTATTGCCGGGTGGAGATTGACACCATTGTTCCTGGCGGTGCTGTTCTTGGCCAGTGGTCCGCCCACCGGGTCTCTGTCATATTTGCACCGTTTTGGTTTGATACGCTTCGAGAACTGCGTGCCGTTTTTTTTGTTCGCTGAGACATTTCGGTCATTTGTCCCGTAATAGTATTAAAACCCGCCATAATAATATTCACTAGCCCACCGTTGCGGACATTATGGCCGAATTGACATAATTTTTTTCAGTCATCTAAAAAAGACTTCGTTCTTTGACCGAAAGAAAAACAGCCTGCGTGTATATATTTTTATGGCGCTTAACCTTGATGCGATACTGGACCTGCGTGGTCAGGTAACTTTGGTCCCTACGAGGCTAACACACAATCCTAAATTTTTTTCAAGCCCTTCGTTTTTTTAAACAACCTGCAACGTGTTTTGAACAGTGGCGGGGGAAACCTTCGCAGACATTTTGCGAATTTGTTTTCATTCAAACGAATTGCTGATTTTTAAACATTCTGTCGTCTGTGGTGTCCTTGGCTGATATCTTACTATTCGATTTGTAGAATCATCAATAAATTTGTTATTGTGTTAAGTTTGTTAGCGCAGCTGCGGATTAAGTTAAAAGTACTGGCCTGTTTGCAGAACGGGTCAATAGTCTGGCTGCTGTATGGAGAACGGTTATTTTATTTGAATATTTACAGTTCCCAGTTGGCAGTGAAATGTGATAAAATTGTTTGCCTATTTCAAAACTCTCGCATGAACTTCAAAACCTCTGGCTCGGTCACCTACCTTGTTTGACTTTCACCGTCCGGTTCATAGCAACAAAGAAAAGCCCCGGATGTTCCAGTGTTCGTCATCGCACAAATTCACTCATAACCCAAGCTCGTCAGAAACAACAATACAACTCTGAACCAGGGACAGTTTTCAGTGCGATTTCTTCTTGCTTCCGACTACAAATCAACGCATTCAGTTATTAATTCTTGATCGAGGTGGTCAGGTTAATGATGTACCTGCAAACCCCGCCCCCCGTAACACGTTCGCACCGGTGTTTTCACCTCCAGCGCTTTCGTCGCGCTCGCCAACGTGTTAATTACGGCGCTTTCTTCGTGTTCATCGAGGCGATCGTTGACTTGCCGTTCCTGGATGTTGTGTCGTGTTTGTTATTTACCTAACAACTCGCTGTCGCGGGCGAACTTGATACCAGGCCATAAGGTGCAGCTTGTGGTTAATGGTTATGTTATGTCCGCATCGCCGTCAGAGTGGAACTGGCGCATTAAGTTGTTTCTGACAAGATGGACGCGTTTCGACGTGTTTATAGGCTGCGTGTGTCGAGACCAACAGGCTTCAACAGTTGTCGCATTTTTTAACCGAACATTTCTCGCATGTTTAACTCTTCTGGAATGCTGGGAGGAAATGTGCGTGGAGAGGTTCTGTGCGATTTCTGCGTTTTGATATGGAGTCGTCATTGTCGTTGATGCATTAGACCAATGGTGCACAACGTACGGCCGCATGCGGCCTTCGATAATGAAATTTGCGGCCGTCCACATGTAATTTAAAATATAAGATTTGGCGGTCGTGCTGGCCTATATTGAAGCAAAACAAACGTAAGGCAAGAAAACCAGTTGACACGATGCTTAACGATCTGGAAATGTTTGACATTTTATTATACTTTTAGGCACACGTAAATGACATACACTGGATAAAACCTATTCTTTAATTAAACGTTTCTCATAAATATAACTCGAACTCATTGGCTGCCGAACTTAATATAAATAAAAGTAATGCGGCCGGCAATAAGAAAACGTTGTACACCCCTGCATTAGACGCTGCAGGATAGTTTCGGCGATCTTTATTTCACGAAACTCACGTCGCCTTAGCGCGTGTATATTCAAACTCTCTTCACCAAATACGGTTCGCTGCGGTCGAGCACGGTTACCAATCTCGTCCGCCGCTGCCTGTGTCATATTTCGCAGCCGAATACGATTGACTCAGCGTGCTTCTTCACAGCCGTCGGTCTGTGCGCGATGGCGGTGATTTTTAGTCACACGTCTGTGTTTAATCAGAACGATATTTCTTCTGCGTGTCCTTGGCGACCATGGGAGAAAGTGCTGTCGCCGCGAGTGCGAATATCGTTCTCGCGTTAAGTAGTCAGAGGGAATTAACTGTGCTCTGCGTTGGTAGCGCACCTGGGTGAGCGGAGTACCAACGAGTTAAAATGATCGCCTTACAAGCCAAGCTGCCTTTGCATGCTGCTATTTCGCCGGAAAATAGAATGATGCGTTGTTGCCTGTGTAACAGTGGCGATGAAGAAAAGCGCGAAATCGAGTCCGTAGCTCGTGCAGCGGACTCGCTCTTGACTGTCAAGAGGTGTAGCTCAGGACTGTGGCGAGTGATGTTGGAAGGTGAACAAAACAACCTTCGCGGGACAGTGACATGGCCGTCGAGCACATTCGCCAGCAATTTCCTTTAAGATGTTTTTGTGGGCCTCCAGCGGTTTTGCTTTGCAGCTGCGATTGTTAGTTTTTGTGACGACATAGCTGTTTATTTCATCGGGTCGCGAACTCTGCACGGACCACGGACTGTTCCGTTCAATATTATTCTCGAGCTGCGCGGCTTCGTTAAGGAAACCAGTAAATTAAACTGACAGCGCAATTCACTACCATCGTGACTACGCATTATTCGCTCCCGTTGCAGAAGATGCACTCACGCAGCGCTTACCTACATAGGCTTTTCCTTACCTATTAAACACGAGGCCGTCGCCCAATGCCATGAAGCCCGCATGTATTTTGCGTTTGCATCGGTTTTGGTCTCATTTCAGACGCATCGTTTCCGGTCATTCGCTTAAAAGGGCGAGAACATCTTTGATCTCTTCTCGTTTGTTGCTGGCTGCGCCATGCAACGCAAGCTATTCGGGCGCCTCGCACCCAGGCAGGCTCGGCATCGCGAATGCACCCTCTGATTTTTGCGCTGCAAGTTCGTTTCGACTGGGAAAGGCAACGCTTTCTCACTACATTTTATAGAAAGCGCACAAAAGGGACACGATGAAATATATCAAGTTTTTATTGTGCTACACCAGCAAGTACCAGGGTTCCATGACCAAGTTGTAACTGGTCGGACTCTCATTTTCGTATCGCTCTGAACCTGGGCTTTGTTCCTTGAAACAGTGAGTTCGATATCACGACGAAAAAGTGCGTCTCGCGTTAAAAAGCCCGCTGCAATGCAACGACGTAGCGAAGTCTCGTCGTCAACTTATGCTACAGCCACAATTGGCCACAACTGGCCGCAATCGTGTCCACATTTTACTAAAATGGAACAAAGCTGATACATACGAAGCTTCAACAGAAAGTTGTGTTGGTTGTGAAATGTTGAGTAGTTCGGAGTTCAGGTGAAATTTGCCGTGTGGTTTTGCTCACGACAAAATCCACTCACGACACAGCGCAGCTCCGTCGGGCCTCGCGAACAATTACGAAATTCTCGTCCTTAACAGCGCAACAAGGTGTGTTTGGAATCAGTAAATCACGTCATTGTCTCCCGCTTGTCTCATATATTTCCGTATGCCGGGCGTTTTTTATGTTTGGTGGCACCATTTGTCATCCGTCTGCTTTGCTATTCATTTCTGACGTTTGCTTTGTGGATCGCATACGTTCGTTCGCCAGCGATAACAGAGACGCTTTTAGCTTGGTGAACATACGCATCCGTTTTGTGTCGCAGGAAAAAGGCAACACTCCGTTGCATGTGGCGGCGAAAGCCGGGCAAGCTTTGCAAGTCGAGCTCCTGGTAACGTACGGCGCGGACCCGGCGGGACAGGATGCCAACAAGCAAACCCCAGAAGACCTGGCCCGGGCCGAAGGTCACCACGAATTGGCCGATCGGCTCGTGGAATTGCAATATGAATTGTCAGACAGGCTGTCGTACTTTGTCTGGAAGGTCACTCCGGGTGAGCCGTTAACTAAATTCGGATAATTTCTGAAATATTTTGTGCAATTGTGCTGTGTGTCCGTGACCTTTTCAATTTGCTATTACTAATAAAGTGTTTTCGCATGTAACTTAACGACTCCAAAACTTAAAAATATAAGTTGACAAATCTGGTCATAGTGGCAATTCACCACAATGGCGAAAACAACTAAATCTGCCTGCAAAGTGTTTTACTAGGAAAAAACGATTTCGTGTTAATTACGTGTTAGTGGCAGGAAGATTCCTCGTAAGCTCGACATCAAAGCCTTTTATGTTTTGACGCGTGGCATTGACGTTAATGGTTTATGTTACAACGCGCCCGTCTTTTCATCTCCAGCTGAAACTATCATTTGGTCTGTTACATCAGATTTCTGTGACACTGTTTAGAATCTACAAATTTTTAATTTTTTTCGATAACTTTCGTGTCACATATGTTTTTTCAAGAAGATTTTCTTCCTTGTATTTTCCGTTAGCTTGGCTGTTTTTTTGTTGTTTTTTTGCTGAAAAGTTAAATTAAAACTGACATCCGACGTTACGTCGCGCAGATCACAAGTCAAAGATGCATTACGCGATCCGCAAAACCCGGGACAACGGGGTCGGAGCCGATGGCAGGAAGCGTCTGCAAGCGGTGAGTGTTGTTCACCCCGGGACTTTGGTTGTAAGCTGTTCCGAATTCGAGATTCTTGAGGAAAAATCAAATGTCGACAATGGTGTTTTCGTTGATGTGTCATCTTCACGAGCGAATTGGGTTTCGCGCCTTTTCCCTCCTCCCACCCCCTCCCCCCAGTAGACTCATTGCTGAACGAAAAACCGCAACTTCCTCCGGAAACGACGAAATAGGCAGTTATGTTATTTTTTCCTTGAGAAATGATAATCAATGTGTGTGTATGCTGATGTCGAAGTGAGAAGCTTTCTAGCATGGGAGAGTCGCGTAGCGTTCTGTTTGTCGCGCGACTCTTGAAAATATTTGATTCATGTTTTGTAAAACATCCATCGACATTGGACGAATCGTCCTGTAGTTGCAGAAGCAGGTCCAACCACGAAAGGCAGTTTGAATGTTCTCGGCAAACCAAAGCTGACTTTTGCAGCTGAGCAATCAGATCTTCGAGGAACTCGCCATGGACGTCTACGACGAAGTGGACAGACGGGAAACCGAACGGATCTGGCAAGAGATCCGCCAGGCAGGGGGCAAAATCGCCCCCACTGCGGACCACGTTGCTGTGCCTTTTCTTCCCGTAAATCCGGAATACTCTACGACAAGGCGAGTCGTGTGAATCGAAGAATATGGCGCTCCGGCTGTGGTTCATGGATTTTGTTCTTCTGGATTAAAACTTATCAAATTTCTGACAAGCCGTTGCCATGTGTTGAAATTTGTTCCAATCGTTTTTTTCTGTTCGTTTATTTATGGCATTTGAAGCAGATTTGCTTCTGGCGCCATTCCAAAACTGAATCCGTTTTTTGACGCCGTTCCAAAACTGAATCCGTTTTCTGGCACCGTTCTCAACCTGCATCCGTTCCACGTATGCTGGAGCGGTTGTTTTTCAAAATCCCGGCGGCTGACGATTGTTTGCGTAAACCCTTTGTTGAAACAATGATATAGTCAATCACTTGGATTCCACGAAAATATTCTGCTCTGAGAAAGGATGCGTAAAACCACGAGGCTGCTGTCTCGCACAGCTGTTAGGATGAACTGAGAGCTTTGTTTCTTGTCTTGTCTGTTGTCAGTTAACGTCTAGTGATTGTTTACGGTTTTCCGCGTGTTTTTAACGTCTGCAGAAATCAAGGCAGGCAGAAGTTGGCCCGTTTCAGCCAGCAGGAGTTCACTGTCCTCATATCTGATATCCTGCACGACATCATGCGTCGCCAATCCATGTCAGGTAAAAAGAAAACGCTTGTGTGTTGCAAAAAAATTTACTTCTAACACCGTGGCCTTTGAGAGATATGAGCGTTTGATTGCACTCGGAAATAAAGAGTTGTTCAAATACGATTTCAAGATCACATCCTTCAGGAGGTGCTGTTTGCATATCTGGCAAATGTTCGCCGTTGAAATCTCGCACGCTGTGTACGTTTCGTGCCTGTTCTTGTATTTCTTCATTTTGAAAAGGGGTGTTGTGACCAATATGGGCGTTGCAAGGACTTTTTCCAGGTCTGGGCAATTTTTACCAATTCCGAATAACTAAGAGAAAAGCATTTTTCTTCTGAAAAGCCGATAGAAAAACATCAAATTTCGAAGTCCATGGGGGTCTTGCCCCCCTTCCCCCTCCCTCCGACACCCATGGTTGTGACTGATCCTGGACTTACTCCCGCTCGCATGAAGCGAGGATGTGAAATGTTTATCTTCATCCCTGGTCTCTGTTGTGATTTCCTTGTTTCAGGAGGTTCAAAGATAAACTCAAAATAGCTGATGTGTTGGAATTTAGAAACCTTATAAACAAGCGATGCGTCCTTAATTAAAATGTTCTTGCAATGGTTTCAACGCTTTTGTTCTTGACGGGTCGGACAAGTATTTTTTTCTTAACTGCCTGTGCAAAATACTTGTGACTTTCAGCCAAATAGGAATGAAGGCGTCTGTTGCCTTCCGCTTTAAGCTTTCACCACAGACTTCTGTTTTGTGTGGATTTGCGGCATGGATAATGCCATTAAATTGGAATCTGAAATATTTGCAGACGGAGCCCCAATTAGGCAAAACATGTACAATTCACATATGCCATCTAGTGTCGAAGATCCTATTTACGATCTGCCGCCAGATGACGGTCTGGATTACCAGTTAATCGAGGATTCAGCCGGTGAGTTTTTCAGCTCCTGAAGCTGGGTTTACACGTAACTTTAGTTGCGCTCGGAAACCAAGCGGCTGCGGCAATTGCTCCGTTTGTTTACACTGCACGCAAGAGAAGCGCGATACTCATGAATGACGATTGCTGTTGCCCGGGCAACATCATCTCGCGGGAGTTCAACCGCTTGAGCTGTTGCAGGCTTTCAGCAAGACGGCCCTAGATAGCAATCATTGTGGGCAGCGCTACTGACTTTGACAACTGACATTTTAAAGGTTGTTTTTCATTGAAACTTCATATGTTTTGCTGCAAGTAAATAGTAGGCTCTTTGCCTATTCACTAGCAACTGAGTGTTTACATGGAGGGTGGATGCATACACCAGACTCCATTTTAATAAGCTGTCACAGAAGAGTTAGCAAAGTGTAGTTACTTTTTTTTTAAGGACAACCTGTTAAACCTGGATACTCGTGTCACAATTTGGGAACCACTGGTTTAGGAGGTTGGTTTGGTTCAATGCCATTTGAATGTTTAAACGACCCGAGGCTCACTTGGTTAATTCCCTGATTATCTTTGCAATGAAAAGTTGTTAATGCTACTGATAATTTCATAATGAAACAATTTTTAGGGTAGTTAAACTTGAAACTTTTATGTCTTAGATTTGAGGCAAAGCAAGTGATATGTGGAAGTAAATGTGTAAGGATTAGGCATAATTTATAGATATCCATTACATAATATGCATGAAGAGAACTTAAGTCATGAAACATCCTCAAATAGTGAAATAGTTAATTCTTATGAGTGACCATTCGTGACAAAACTAGGCCTACCAAACTTTCAGTACTGGTCGTATCAAACCATATCCATATCAAAAAAAAAAAGTTTCGATTTTTTTAAAGCAGGTGTTGTTTAAGGAAAATGTTAGGTACCCGGTGTGGACCTGTAGGGACCTGAAAACTTTCCAATATTACCATTTCATAATATTGATTGCAGTATCCGTTCAGATATTACCCTTGCTAATTTTATCTGAATCTAGGGACCCGATTTTCAATTCTAGGGACAGGACCCTGTCGGGTCCCTAAAACACCTTCAAAAAAACTGGTAAAGCACCAAAAGTTTTAATACTGATCCATGTTAATCCAAACCCATAATGAACAACACAGATAGTCCAGGATTAATTTGAGGTAAAGCAATAAAACACAACTAAACATCTGGTACTTGCAAGGGGCTGGTCACTGGACGCTTTCGTCCGGCAGCTCATTTTCGCTCTTCGCGCGATCGGACCCGCCTCGATCCGCACGACTTCGCAATGAACCGCAGCAGCGCCAGCGCCAACGCCGACATTAAATAAACAAGACTGCCGCGCAGTTTTCCGCACGGAAACTCCCTTGTGTAAATCCAGTTTAAAGCTGCTTTGGTGTTCGAGGCCAAGTGTTTTCATCTTGTGGCAGGGGTCGTTCGTTTCATGTCTGACGAAATTAATCGTAAAATGTTACAGGTTTTATATAGCGCCAATGTCAAATGAAAGTTCTTTTTGCTCAAGGGCGCTTTACGCGTTACGTCCTAAACAATAATGTTGTATCGAGAAAAGAACTTCAGTTGCTTCACTTGTAAGATGGTTTTCTTTCTAACAGCAAGTTGAATTTTTGTTTAAAATCGCAAATAGTAGTAAATTATTTTTTGCGCTGTTTTGAGTTCTCAAACTTGTGAGTTGTATAGATTTTAATTTGTGAAAAACTCTTCTTTCTATTCTCAGTAATATCTTGTGCGACTCCCTCTCTTTACATGCAACGAACTGCCAAAATGGCGGAGATGCATTTATGTTTTGTCTTCCCCTTCGATTCGAACGATCACATTTGAAATTTGTAAATATCTAATTCGACATCGTGACAAAAGTTGAAATATGCGCTTGTTGCCATGATTGATTTCGAGGCTTGGAAGTTGGAATGAGAAACTGCTACTGTTTCCTTTGAGCTAACCTTTTTTCAAAGTACCTGCATGAAAATCGGTATAAAGGTGCACCATTTTTGTCTTAGTCTCTTGATTTATGCCCTCTCGGTTTATATGCATTTCTGCTCTATCGATTCCTATAGATTCCTTCTCTATCGATTTCTATGCATTCCTTCTCTATCACATTTTCATAACCTGCTGCAAGTTGCGAATCTCAAAACCGTTCACATTTATTCCCAGTGACCAAAGCGGTTCCCATGAGTGACTTCGTCGCTCTGCAGCAAAAGCTCACCGAGGCCGAAGCGCAGATCCTGAAGCTCACTGAACAAAACCGAGACCTCTCTGACAAGGTAGGCCGTTTTTTGTGACGTGACAATGTGACGTGTTGTCGCCTTGGTTACCATGTTGCAATGTCATAACCGCATCAACAGTAGTTTCCATTTGCATGTCTGTGATGCACGTTGTTTGCTCCTATTGCCTGTACTTGAAGCGTAAAGACGAAGATGTCAGAGACAGCGGACTGTCATCCTTTGCGATGCAGATCCAGTCCTGATTTTCTGAAACTCAGTCCAACCACAGTCCAAAAGCTTACGACCATATTAAGTCCAAAAAAATTTGAAAAATGCAGCGTTTGCATAACATAATGCCCCATTTATTTTCCATTCACTCAGTCCCAAACCCGGTCCTGATCCTAGATTTTGAAGGGATGCATAGTCCGGATCCAATTCAAAATCAAACAAAATTTGCTGTAGTCGCGATCCAGTCCAATCCAAGTCCTGTGCTTATCTCTGGTAGATGTCTCCTTATTAGCTCAAGAGCTCCAGAACCAGCTGCAAGGGCGCGTTTGATTGGCGCTGGCCGTCAGGGTCTGGTAGTCTCAACCAACGCCAAGTTCGTGAAGAGACCCAGGCGTTCAAACCCGGAAGTTGCTGCTTGGTTCAAAATCGTGGGCGCCGGAATGTTTTTTTTCCAGGAGGGACCAATAGTGGATTTTTCCAGGTGGTGGCCAAAAATATTTTTTCCAAGGGGTCTCATATTGGTGAAATTTTTATGTTACCAACTCGAAACTAGGAGAAAATAATTTTTCTGCCAAAAAAAGTTAATAAAAAAATATCAGATTTCAGAACCCAGCAGGGTGACCTTGCCCCCGCCTTTCCAACGCTCACAGTCAAAACAGGATTCAACTCGGTATTTTACCTTCTGTGACGTTTATCGTCGTCGTTGTTTTTCTGAACGTCACGCATCGCTGAACTTGAACGTCGCGCGTCGTTGAACGTGAACGTCACGCATCGTTGGCTTCTCTCTCGTTGCCAGGTGACGACGTTCGCCAAGCAGAACCGTGAGCTGATGAAGCAGCACGAGAGAGCCCAGTACCCATCAGCCTTCAAGCCGACCTTCCCCGGCAAGCCCCCCCTCGGAACGGGGATTAACCGGAGTGGAAACGCGCCGGGGTCTGCCCGGCCCACGTCCGTGATCAACCCCAACAACTCAGGTCTGTGTCGTTCTTTGCCGGAAATGGGGCCTGTTATTTTTTCTTTCCAAAAAGAAAATGAAGGTTTATTTTCTGTAAGAAATTTTTTTGAAAGAAGGAATTTTCTGAAAGAAATCTCGAATTGGCGCTGATAATTCTTGTAAGATAATATTCGTCAACTTTCAAAACTGGTACCGAAAAGCCGTTCTTAGTCCCTCCTGAGTCCGCGGACTTCTTGGACCACTCCTGGATGCGCGGACTCAGTTGAAAGTCTACGAAGAAATATTGGTGGGTGCTTTGAACCCCTGAGAGAGGTTAGACCATGGATCATATTGTGTATTTGAGACAAAAATAAACTTGTCCGTATCAGTGGTTCCCGACCTTTTTAGACTTGCGGCACTCCTACAGAAGAGACAATCAGTTTGTGGCGACAACCAATAGCAGTCTGCTACTAGGTTCATGACATTATGAAGGTGTAGTTTTAATGATTTATTGAAAAAATATCGATCTATGACACCCCTGACTTTAGCAAATGGCGCCCGCCCCAAAACGCCGCGGCGCCCCGGTAGGGAGCCACTGGCCTCTATCAGCGAACGAAGAAATAGCTCCTCAAAGCGCGTTGCGATGATGCTTGCGATCGATATCCTCCTCTTTGCGGGCCGGCCTTTGATCGGCGGATAATTCCATGTCTGCAACTTTTGTGTGACCTAGTGCATGTAGTGCGGGTGGGGGACGCTCGTCCATGCGCCTTTTGTGTTTTCCGCGCGACACGTTTCTTCCCGCCCAGGAACAGATCTTCTTTCGACTTGAATGACGTTTACAGCTCAGCCGTCCAAAGCATCGTCGCCGAAATGTTTTTGTTGGATAACATCTTGAAGGTGTAAGGACAAAGAGAGGCCCAAAAAGTGGCAAAATACCCTCGTTTTATTTAAATTCGGACCCTGGCCCTGAAAAGCAAGAAGCCCGGAAAGCTTTTGCTCGATGGTGTTTATTTCCAGGCGGTCTCATTCGATAGGGTTCGTTTCCTTTTCAAAATATAGGAATTTCACATCAACTCTGCGAGTATGAAGAGAGCCAGAAAACTGAAAAGAATTTTTCGTGGTATTTTCGCAAAATCCGACGCGTCACGCGTGAGTAGTTTCATCAGCAACCTTGTCGTCACTGCTGAGGGATGTATCTGCGCCTAGTATTTCTTTTCACTGAGGTATTTCGGTAATTTGTCCGAAATACCTTTAAAACTTCCTGTCGTTTTTTTCGTTTTCGGACATTTTTTGACCGAATTCACTTTTTTTCGGTCATTTAAATTATTATCATCTTGTTCGTGCGTTCGTTGCAAACACAGGAGCGAAGCGGTGTACCGATTATGGGGGGTACAGATGCTGGGACCGACCGACGGGGTCCTTGACGCACGCCCCGTATCCTCCCAATGTGCCGGGTCGTTCTTACGCGACCCGCGTCTCTTTGTGACGATATCGATCGCGACGACACATTCGAGCGCGCGCGTGACGCGCTGTTTGTGACGTGACAGGTGGAAGTCACTCGACCGCAACGCTGGACGTCGTGCGCGAGCAGCGGCGCAGAACGATCCACGAGACGCACAGCGGCGACGCCAGCGAAGAAGAGAAACCATCGCCGCTAGCTGGCGCTGCAGAGCCGTCGGAGGTGAGAGGGGAAGCTCGTTGATGAGTTGTTGCGCTGCGCAGACTAATGCGTGGTTTGTGGCGCGCGAAGCTAAACGCTGTGCAATTGAACCTGTTTAAAAGATGAACAATAAATGCGATTTTGTTAAAAGTTGCTAAAAGTGTTCGTTTAATTGTCAGAAAGGATTTTTTTCGATAAAAAAACAGGATCTCTTTTCTAAAAGAAGTTTTCTCTTTAGCAAAATCAATCTCACTCGAGTGGGCTTCGGCTGACAGAACCGCGAATACCTCGATTCAAATACATGACCATGAACCCGGTCACCAGGAGCGCAGCGAGAGGGGGGCACAATTCCCCGTGCACCGAATCACTGCGGGGGGCGACGAAAACCCCCAACAATGTCACAACTACTTTCTTCAACACAGTACATTTGCTTCCGAAAGATCTCAAGTTCGAACACGGGGGCGCCAAAGTTGTTTCTTACCCCGGGCGCCATCTAACCTCTCTAATCCTCGTTACGCCCCTGGTGGCAACTTCGACGTTTGAAGAACTTAATTTAGTCTAAAACCTGATTCAGTCATTCAGCTCAATTTTGCGCTGGCGTCCTTTCGTCAGCCTTAAAAACTATTTGATTAAGAGCTGAGGATGCCTGCCAGGTAAGCGAAATATATACTCTGATAATATCATAGTGTCTCATTCTTTGCTGGGAAAGGATTCCTTTCGATAGACGGTGGCCTAAAACAAAAAGTATGTTCACGTAAACCGAGTGCCCGGTGTTAAGCGAAATATCCGATTTGCGAAATCGCTGATTTCACGCCATCTGCGCATGCGCAGAGTGATATTCCAGGTCATGCATTTCGCAAGCAGTGCCTGTTCATTGAGATGCCAAATATGCTGCTGAGAAATTGAGATTTCATGATTAGGGTTATGTTTAAGGTTAGGGCATAGGGTTACAAAAAGAAAGTGAAATATTTGAAATACTTTCGCAGCAGATGTCAAAAATGAATCCTCAACGTTTGCCCCTTTACTTCGAGAAGCAAAATAACTGGCATACAAGAATAGGTCAGAAATCTCGCCCGACAGGATCCTCAATGACCGGGACTTTGACCGCCGGTCGCGGTCAAAGCGTCCGCTGAGCTTTGTTTGTTTCGTCACAAGTAATAAAACCTCGACGCGTTTCCGGTGACGTCACGAGCGCGCGCCGCGCCTCCCCCCACAAACTGTGATCTCGCGCAGAGCGACGGCAAGCAGCTGAAGAACCCCCTTCTGCGAGACGCCAGCCCCCAGAACAGTATCGGCAGCGACTACGACAACAACTGCGGGACGCCCGGGGGCGCCATCGAAGCGGCCAGGAGGGGAAGTACCGGGGCCGGTGACCCGGAAATCAAGTGAGTGTCGGCTTCGATCTGCCTGTTTGGATTTTTAGCCTTCGTCGCAGTCGCTACTCCGGGATGGTCCGGGACAGCGTTTCTTAGACATTTGTGGGTCACTGACCTCTCAAGAAGGTAAACGTTGCAGTAAAGAGTAGAAATTAGATTTCATTCATCAGAGTAGGAATCGAAATGTCTACAAAGCCTATTAACCCTTCAAATCACATTCGTGGACTCCTTGCAGCAGGGGGTGGGCAGCCTTTTCGCTATTGCCGACCGCATTACGTTTATTTGTATGAGTTACAGCCACCAATTAGTCTGAAATATTTTCGTTTTTCGCATTGCTTCCGCACACTGAGCCGTGGGGTTTTTTTTGCTGACACATTTCGGTCATTTGTCTCACAGTTGTATGAAAACTCACCGTAACAGTGTTCATTAGCCTATATTTTCAGTCATTTTGCTCGAAGTGAGCTAATTTTTTTCGGTCATTTCAAAATCGTTTCGGTCTATGACCTTAAACAAACCAGACTGAGCATAACCTGCTTCCACACGAATGTTTGGCCGTCTCTCTTTTAAGTATCCGCATACAGCAGACAAAGTTTTTTTTAGTGTACGGCCGCCATAACTTACGTTTTAAATTGCGTGGCACGGTCGCACACTTTTATCGAAGGCCGCCGGTTGTGCACCCCTGCCTTAGGGGTTTACGGGCCCCAGGTTGAGAAACCGTGGTCTGGCGTCAAGGACAGGGGTGTCGAAGTCATTTCAGCTCAAGGGCCGCATTGGAAAGAAAACCACATCAACGGGGGTCGGGCCGGTTAATTCATGGCGTAAAAAATAAGAAAAACATCAGATTGTTTCATTTGTTTTACTTTGAACCAGGACTAAAAACAAGCACCTCTGAAAATGCACATATCTTTCTGACAACAAAAATCACTTAAGTTCTAAGGAAAACATTGTGCAGTTGTAAGAAAGCAATCGCAAAATTAAGAACTGGTATTAATTGATATCATGTTACAGAAAATATCACACTACTTATTTACTTTAAAGTTCAGCAGAACACAATAGGTTTCACAAGAGCGATATCAGGGTGCAGTGTATCATGCAACATTTTGAGTGGACGTGCTTGTTGCTTAGTATGAGCCTGAAACTTGGCTTTTGCGGCTCATTTTTTATACACCTCTCTAAATCATAACCGCGGGGCGGATTAAACCTGTTAGCGGGCCTGATCCGGCCTCGGGGCCCTATATTTCGCACCCCCTGATCTAGGACGTTGCAGAAGCCAAGTTTGCCAGTTCTCGCTTGAAACGGTCGAAACCAAAATGTTTCAGAACTGGAAGAAGTCCCTTCGATGACGTAACAAACCCCAACGAGAACAACAACCACACGACGCTTGACTCGGCCAGCCCCTCGGACTCCCCGCCCCGGCCATCCTCCGCCCCCAAGGAACCTTCGTCGGGCTCCCCTGACAGCAAGGGGGTCGTCAGGGCGGATGGCCTGCCGAAGGCCGAAGCGGTGATAAAGAAGACCGAAGCCGTGAGTTGCATTTAAAACAAGCGGTTGCTTGGTAACGTTGATTTTAAACAATGCTAGGTATCACAGTGCACCTTTCAAATGGCACGTCGCAGCAACACAGCGTCAGAAAACATTTGCAAAGTAACGTCCCGCTGTTACGTAATGTTTAGCGATTATTGCTTACCAACTACATCGTTTTCCTGTCAGATCTTAAACAGTACTTGCTACGAACCTTCTTGCATTTACCTTAAAGGCAATCAGGCGAAAATATTTAACAAAATAATATGAAGAATGAAACTACCGTGAACAAGAAGTACCTGTTTTTTTTCATCTGAACTCTTGTTTTTTCGTTATCCAAACAAATCTCCCTACCGCAGGTCACCAAGGTCATCCACAATCTCCTGCAAGCCGCCCAGAAAGGAAAGATTGAAAGCTACGCCGCGTGCGCCGAGAAGATCCTCACTGCTGTCCAGGAACTCATCGCACTCTTTCCTGAGGTTTGTTCACCTGCTGCGCGGTGGGTGTGGTCGGGGTGGATGTGGGGGGGACGCACGTCGCCGTCCCCACCACCGGCAGGGGTAACGGCGGTCCCATACTCCTTCATGCGAATGGAAAGCGTGATTGACTGATTCTTTTGTGAATTTCTCTGCGAAAAAATCTCGACTGAGTTAACTGTGCACGTCACAACGTCGTTGCGATGAACCGCTATCCACTCCCACTTTTTAACGCTGCGCCGCTTTGTCCGCGAATCCTGTTTAAGGCGTGCTTTAAAAAAATGTTTAAAGTCGCTGCTGTTCTGGTCTTGGAGGCTAATTGGATTTTGTGAATTTCTCGACGGAAAAATCTCAACCAAGTAGACTGTGTGCTCAAGCTCCTGTTCTGGTGTGATTCTGCTTTTTTGATGCAGTGAAACTTTTACTTAATTCAGTTTCGGCAAAATTTCTGTCCGAAATTTTGAAAATTTCTCAAAAGTTCTCGAACTTCACGTAAAACTTTCAAAGTTCGTTTGTGGCAGAACAACAACTAAGCTGTTTCCCTTTCTTGATACAAACTAAGTTTAAATACAAGTAATTTGCAACCGACTTTTCATGGTCGACGAGAAAATACTCTGTCTTCACACTCGTCCCGCCAGTAACTCGCCCCCTTTCCCTTCAACAGGAAGTACCCGACCAACAGATGCAGGGAGTCATCTCCAAACTCGGCCTGGGGGCCCAGAAGCTGTTGACCAGGTGCCAAGAAGTGGCCGAGCAGGACCCCGGCGTCGTCAACCCGAAGGTAAAGCGCCGTTGCGATAGACAGGGTTTCTCGCTGTAAACTTTGGATCATCAGTGTTTCTGTCACAGAAATTTGCGTGGTCAGAATTCTTTGTGTCTGGAAAGCAGAAGAAAAAACACTCCCCGTTGATTTTGTCGCATCTCTCTTCGTAATTTCGGATTGTTACGTCATCGCATTATGACATGACTTCATTTTGTTGCTGCTGCTGATATGTTTTCTTTCTTTCGCAAAAAATGTGAAAATGAACATGTTTTCGCAAAAAATACCATTTAAACAGTGGTTCTCAAACTGGGGGTAAATTATCCTATTGGGGTAATATGCGATTCTTCGGGGGGTAACGCGGAACCAAAACCACGATGTTGTACACCAGGGGTGGCGATGAACCGGTCGGTCGCACCTGATTTGGCATTGAATTGACAAAGATACCTAAAAAGAATATTAGTCAATCAATATTTCCGAAAGTACCTAGAATTTACGGCTCTCGATGGTAAATGGGTGGTAAATTGAAATTCATTTACAAGAAAAACGTTCCATTTGACAACATTTTGTATATGTGACTTAATTACCGAGCGGTCGATCGCGAGTTATCAAAATTTTTCCTAGTCGATCCCAGTCGAAGACAAGTTGGCCTCCCCTGTTCTATATTATGAGCGATCACTGCGAAATATTGAGGGTGATCAAGACACAGTCGCTTCCTTGATTTGGGTAACGGCTCGAACAAGTTTGGGAACCACTGCACATTAAAACACACATGTTTTCTCACAAAAGTCATATAAAAAGAACTAATGTTTTCGCAAAAAAACTTACGAAACACATGTGCTGTCGCAAAGAAAAACATAATTATCTCGTTGTTGACATTTTTTCTTTTCCAGAGCAGTTTGCTTCTTCATCTGATGTGTGTCCTTTGTGTGCAGGTCACCGAGGGTATCATAAAGAACGCGTATGAAATCGCCAAAGCGGAAAAAGAACTCGTGACCATGACCAACAAAATGCAGACACTACCCCCCGCCGCGCCTTCTTCAACGTAACGTCAGCGGGCGTGACGAAACGCGTCCGTGACGTTAGAAATTTTGCGCCTTTCGGAAACACTATCACTGCTTGCGTATTGTTGCACGTCATCGCCGTCGCGCCTTGTCGACGAATCGCGTTTTGCAACGTCGCAAAGAAGTCCCTCTCGCGACGCGTCGCCCGTTGCCTGCGCGTGCAACGATATGCATGATGCGACATCGCAATGTCACGTCACAAAGGTGCAGGTCACGTCATAATGGATTGTGGTGCGCCGAGCGGCGAGTGCTTTATTATACGACAAAGGGTGCGTCGCGATTTCTCTATTTCGGCCGCTTCTTCCTTTTCATCGACCGCTGCCAAAACTTCAGACTTAGTGCCGTGGACGCTGGTGTTGCTGATAGAGCATCAACGCATTCCTGGGGGTGGACTTTAGGAAATGACAAAAAAAGTTAAGAGCCTTGACAAAAAATGACAAAAAAAGATATGAAGGAATTCCGCCCTGAACCTCGTTATTTCAACGTGTTTCGAGATCAGAGCGCCGGGAATGCGGTAATTAGCAAAATGGGGACGCTTGGGTCTCGTGTGCCATTTTGTTATGAAGGAAATTTGCCAAGGAATGTAGTTCTTCGATCTTGCGACGTTTTTCCTCAAAAACTGGGCCACATTCAATGTCGGAGCAAAATACATCGAACATGACGCGCGCGTTCGACGCCTTTGTGACGTCACGAAGCTAAAATTCGTTCTCGAGCGCGTCATTTTAAACAATCGTAGTTTGGTCTCTGCCGCATACGTCACAGTTGCGCGTTGACTTCGCTGCGAACAGTGCGTGAACAGTCGCGAGTTTCGTTCGCGTTTGTGACCTCCCCCCCAATAAGCCGGACATTTGAGGCCCTCCACCGAACCGGACATTTGGGAGCTCCATCCCCCCACCGAGCCG
>JGI24159J19872_10000226_pt1 | contig 43150 bp, 24 predicted proteins | sample Ectturendosymbi4_FD_19872 | JGI IMG/M metagenome (IMG submission 19872) | reverse complement strand
CCCAAGTTAACAATTAAGAAACTTAGACCCGCCCGTTTTCGTTCGACTTCACGCTCAGTTTTGTTATCAGACGAAAGTGTATTCACTCATGGTTTTATTAACCCAACATTAAGCACTGCGACATTTATCTTTTAATACAAACAACAAGGTTTTACTATAACATGGTGTATTGATATACACATTGATATTTATTACAAGTAACAGGGGTTAGCGCAAGTTTTATTCTGTTATAGAGAGAGAAGCCCAAATTGTCAGCAGTATCACAGCCATTAAACCGCGAATCTCTTTTAGGTAATCTAGTCCAGTGGTATGGCCACTTGGACTAAGGCAGCTTGGTATGCCCACTGCTGGATATTCGGCCTATTCCAGTTTGGTAAGCCCACTACTGGTTTAGGTGTTAAGCTTGGTATGCCCACTGCTCAACTGACTGAACGTAGTGCACGCACGGGTATTTATATCCAGAGCCGCACCTCGTTTCTCGTCTCTCATTGGCTACTCAGATGACGTCGTCGAACGTCATTCCGTCGAGTTTGGATTTTTCCGAGTCGCCAGTGATTCCGATTACGTTTTTTATCATAAATTGGATTGAGCTTTGTTATTATTTGTTTTTATTCGTTCGGATCAAAAAAATTATTTATATTTTTATCTGAATTGTTGACATGATTGTTTTTATAAGGTTTTAGCTTGCTCTCTCCCTAGTGGTAACTTGCTGTTACAAACGGAGTACAAAGGTACAATAGTTTGGATACTACATAATACAATATCGTTTTAAATGGAAAGTTTCTAGTCGTTGGTTTGTTCCAGCTTCATTCTTTTAGTCTTCAATTCGTTTCGTGGAATGACTTTCGTATTCCAATATTCCTCCCAATCACTGCTGTTAAGTGAAACCATGGATAGACTTCTGGGTCGCTTTCTTGGCTTGCTTTTGAAATAGTTGAAGTCCTTTATTATTTGTATTCCAGAATCGAGAGACATTTCATGTTGGGGATGTAAAGCGAACTCAGCAAGCTGTAAGTTTAAGTGATGGCACTATGCGCGAACGGCAGGAAAATCGATTCCGGTGGGATTTTCAACAGCTCAACGTTTTTGGGTACTTTCTTTTCTGCAATCATATTTCTCACGTTTAACTCCGTTCTCTGCCTGCATTTTCTGAAACTCTTGAGGAAGTGGCACACTTTTTACAAATTAAGCATCTTTCCCTGATTCCCCAACTCAAATCAAATTATCGCGAAGGGATAAGATGCCCCAATCATGTGCAAGATATCTGTCAACAACAAGTCAAGGAAAGGCCATGTATCTCTCAGGACGACGCGGCGTCATCAAGGGGTGTTTTACTGGATGTTTCTGTCACGTCAGCTCCTTCAGCTTTGTCTGCATCAGGACTATAACGGTATTTCAAAGAGACCGTTGGACTCTGAGTGCTTGAAGAAGATGATGGGACTGAAGGATTTCTTCCTCGTAAATCAGACGGCCGAACCGTAGACACTGTAGTACTGGAGAGGGCGCTGAAACGTCGGTCGTCTGTACCAACACCCAACGTTTTGGTTTTTTTTCGACTTCTGTCGTGTGGACTGTTGTTTCCGCTTCGAGACCAGCTATGGGTACTGGACCTTGTTTGGTCCAATCCGCCTTTGCGGGTAAGCAATTTAATCCAAGACGAACGAACAGGCCTTGGACGAATCACAAAAACGAGGAAAATCCACAAACCCTGAAAATTACGTAACACGTAACGTGATTACTGTAGAAAAAAATATTTTTTACATGCTAGTACACAATGTTTAAAGCAATTATGTGATCTGAAGAAAAATTATGTAAAAACTGTTTCAAAAATGGTTATTGTTCAAAAATGCTAAACCTCGGCGTACGGAGTTTGAAACCACCCGCGAGAGAAAATTGCCTTTAAAAATAATGCGACCAAAACTAATAAACTTGAACTCGTAGGCGCAGACGTTTAGCTTATAATATCATCACCAGTGCAGGGGAAAAGAGACATTTTTAAGCTATGACGTTCAAAAGCGAAAATACCCGTTTCCAAATTATGATTTGCAAAATGCTCAAACTTTTACTGTTACTCGAGAGTTGTTGAGGCAAGCTGACAAGCTTACCTGGAAAGCGTTTATAATAACGAAAAGATAGGAGAGTATCCTTCGTAAAACGCCGTCTTCAATTGGATCAACGTTGATAAGAAAACCAATGACCCATGTGGGGCCAGTAAGCAAAATAATTGCAGTGGCATTGATAACGTGCTGCCTCGCCTAAAAAGAAACGAAAGACACATTAGTCAAAGTAACTGAGCTAACGAGTGGAGAACACGATCCGTTCGCTGTATTCCAAAACACGAAGCTTGATTTGGTTTTGTCACATTATTATATTTAAGATAAAGTAGGAAACCTTACAAACTGACTTGGCAAAATATTGACTGTCCACTATAAAATAAATAAGGTGCAAGAGGTTATGAACCAATACTTGAATGTCATCAACTCTGTGAAACTAAGAATATGACTAATCGAGCGAATGAATCAACTCAAATTGCGTTTTTCAACTAATTGTGATGAATCGATAATTTAATTTCCTTTATCGGCGGATGGCACAACTCTGATCCGACCACCACTTCTTACGATCAGTTGACTTTTATCACTATTAATTTGCAAACTCTTATGGTTCGGTTGTCAGGAGGTTTTGACTGTGACTGTACTACAAGCGTTTTTTACTGAAATGCACATCCAGGAAGCAGGGCTTACGAGAGGGGGTACAAGAGGAACATTGTACCCGGACCCGATAGGTAAAAGAGCCGGAGAGGATGAAAGTACGCACGTTTTTCAGTAATCAAGCTCAAAATTACTACTGTGAACCAGTTGTCAGTATAACACCGGTAATTAATCTATTTGTAAGCCTTTGCAGTGCTGGTGTTTTATCTTTTTATTCTGATAATTATACAAACACGCTATGCAAGTTTAGACTGGGCAACAGAAGCTAGGGGGCCAGGTATCGGTCTTTGTACCTCCTGGTAAATTTTCTCTCAGGGGTCCTGTCAGGAAGTGTAAAAGTGTTCAGAACGTGGGACTAGTGGTTGGCCATGGCTGTTATGATTTCGTACAGGATAATGGCTTTACCTGAGGCCACGTTTGTACTGCTGATTGATACTGCAGAGTTGACAAGCTCGGAATCTACTCAAACGGAAAATCCATAGAGGATAAATCTGTTATTGTTTGGGACCGGATCACGTACCTTAACTCCTCTCACACTGCTGCGTAACTTTGTTGCCCCTGTATTTGAACGCTTGCACGTCACATGGTAGAGAACAATGGAAAAGAGAACTATGTTAACTGTCAGCATCGCTCCGACTGGCACGAGGAATGCGTAAAAAAGAGCGTTGCGAGATAGCCAGCACCTGGAAAGTAATAAAAATTCACGATCAATCGATGTGCGCTGGTTAACAAAGGATGTATATTTGATGTTGAAGATTTCTTCGGTTGTTTAGAAGTTCATACGAATAGAGACACTAACGTTTCAAAGCCTTTATTCGAAAACCAACATGGTGCAGAAAAATCCGATTATTGAAACATGTTAAAGAAACAATTCGACTGTTGAAATATACATTTGTCCTTGTCGAATACCGAAACACAGGTTTTTATTTTTAAGTCACAAAGTTCACAAAAACGTCTTAAGTCACTTTCTTGAGCCAGAATTATGTCACAACTCACATTTTACTTCAACACAAATTTACTACAAATCAAATCAGCAACTATCAATGAAACTGCAAGCGATCGTCTTTCCATGCCTAACGTTTTTTAATTTTATTTAGTGTTTTCTGATTCATATGAAAAAATAAACCATTACCATTGCACAACTGCGTCATAAAGTCGCCATCTGAAAACTGAGCATCCTTAGTGATTGTTTGTTGATTCTAAACTTGGAACTTAATGTGAATTAATACTCCAGTTGGAAACACTGTGAGGCCTTTTACTCATAGGTATGATTGGTGTTCTCGAGCAGAATGGTCCGTCGTGTTGTTCTACGTCAGATTACATTTAAATAATTCTAAGGATTTCAGTCTTACACCCTAGAAAGTATGGGAAATTTTTATTTCTGTATAAAATATTATTTAGTTATGTGAGTTTTCGTCATGGTACCCAAGAACCAAACATATAATAACACGAACTTTTTTTTGAAAATACAACCCACGCGCTTGAAGAAGCTTCGTCAAATATGTGCGTCCTAAAATTTTAGCACTGATTTTTCTTGTGGCTGATAATAATCGGTATGACACAGGCGAACTCTGACAACTAACGCACGATACACTGCAGGAAGAGTCAATTGCAAGCGAGTCGAAACCATTTATTCCCGTACTTACACGACTGTTTCTCTCCACTCCGGATACATGCGCAAGTCGGGGTCATTTGGATAATTTCCCTGCAAACCGAAATGTGCCGCAAGCGTTGCCAATGCGAGTAAGGTGGGGAAGCCCCATCCGAAAATGCTCGACTTTCTGACGTAAAGTCGAATGGTGCTCCAAATCTTGACGAACATCAAATACATATCCAGCACTTCTATTAACATCCATGCGAAAGTTGCCGTAATGAAGAAATGCATGAAAAATCCAGACTGCGCAAAGAAAACCAGTAATGAGTATGATGCCAAGCAGTGCTGGTAAGCAGGAAATATTCTAAAGGTTGAAATGCTTAAAATGTTTAACAATGAAGCAAAGCTTTGGTTTCGCCGAGGGCAAGTCAAGTTGGCTGAAAATGCAAAAGATGGTTTGCTATCATTTAATACCTAATAATACATAAAAATGATTAAAAATGCTTAGTTTTCACCCACGTTGCAAAAGCAAGAAGCAACAAGTGCAGCCCGCGGAAATTCTCCAACGAACGTTGCGAAAGTTGACACTCGTGTTTGACAAAGTAACTATAATTCCCCTGTTTCCACGTGATTTACGTCGCCAACTGTTAGATAAATTTTTCTGATTTTCAACTACGCGCCCACAAAAAAGTTAAGGAAGTATTTTTTCACATTCTAGGGCTTCAATGAAGATGGTGACTTTTCAGCAGCAGGGTGTTTCGTATTCTTATTTAAGACCAAATTTACTTAATATTCGACATAAACGAGAAAAATGTTAAGTTGGAAATGCTTTACTGGATTATCAAGTTTCAGACCTCAAAATTTTATTAACCAGTGCATCTCACTTCCTCAATGCGTACTGGACCGTCACTGTGTCAGCATAAAAGTTGCTTTGTGAGAACTTTCGAATGCCACTATTAGTGACAAAGCATTAATTAACTACAAAACCTTTGCGGAGTGCGCTGGCACATTTTCTTTCGCATTTTCCTGTCGAAATGAGCGCAATTTTGAACTGATTTGAACTGAACGGAAATAGCAGCAAAAATTCACAAATAGCACGAAAAGCAAATTCATTGAATATATCAATAGACGTTTATGATTAAAAAAAACTATTTCATAACTGAGCTATATTGAATAAATTTCTTACCGCAATGCACTGGCCTTGGTCAGATGGCAGGTGAGTTGCTATGCCCAAGATATATGTGACATAAAGACCACAAAGAGCAACGCAGAAGTGAACGAGAATCTGTTTTGATTTGTGTTTTCTCAGGTGCCTGTCAAAATTGAAAAAATTAAGCAGCAGCCTATTTACTGCCTCAAAGCAGGTTCAGGAAGTTCCCTTGCAGTGTAGCTTGTGCGCTCAATCCTGTACAACATAATTACAGATTAGCAGTAAAACAGAGTACGGTCATGGCCTACCTGAACATAGTGTAAGTGACAATGGTGATAACCATGCCGACAATTGAGAGAGTGCAACCCACTATCGTCACAATTTCGAGAACTTCGTCACGCTCAGCGCTCTCCACACTCTAAAATAATAATTGTATGCTTCAGCTAGAGCAAGCAAATCACTGAAAAGATTACTTTGTTACATAGGGCATGCATGGGCGTCGGAAGGATTTTTTCCAGTGGAGGTCCAATAGTGGATTTTTCCAGAAGAAGACTAACATATTTTTCTAGGGGGGATAAAAGTGGTGAAATTTCATTTTACCCACTCGAAACAAAAAATAACCCTTTTTTGCTAAAAACTTCACAGAAAAATGTCAAATTTCAAAATCCAGGGAGGGGCCAAAGCCCCCTGCCCCCCTTCCAACGCCCATGAGGATATGACAGGAGAAAATCCGTTTACAACCAACATACAGTATTTAAAAATACCTTTACGTCTACCATGGGCATTGCATAAAAGTGCGGCACACTCATATCGTTGAAATTAAGTGAAGTTACAAGTGCCACAATACGTCGTTTGTTGTAGCTCAGCTGCGTACCAGCACTAGTAGGCCTACACATTCTTGAGGTTGCACACCTCTTCACCATCATACATAAATGAGTTTCGGCGGTCCGTTGAAATGTAGAATGTCGTGAACAGCTAAATAGTTGAGGATAGTCGAGCTATTGGTTCTTTGCCCTTTGTTAGACATTTTTTGCCATATGCAAAATAATTAGGCCTAGGGTATACCTAATGTGGAGACAAGTTTCAGTTGCACATTAGAAACAACTCAAAATTTTTTTGTACCATCAAGACTGCAAAGCTTGTCAAATGGTTGCATTCGCACAGTATTCCGTTATCAAGGTTAGAAGACACCATGGCACAACCACTTCTAGACCATTCACTGCCATTGAAAAAAACGCATTTGGGATTGATGAACGATCCTATGATGGTTGTTCCGTTGTCTCGAGCAACAGGAGCGATTCTTACAGATTTCAGTTCCAATCTGAAATAAAATGTCCATTTGCCCTTCGCATGTTCAGCACCAAACCAAATGAAAATGCGACACACGTTCACAATATAAAGTTTTTGGGCTTCTGTTGAGAGACAGTCGCGAGCAAATCACATTCAGAATCACGCAAGATCGTAATAAAGAGACTGTGAAAAAGTAACAATAAAATCCCAAAGATGTAAAAAAATGAAGCGCAACGGTTTTGAAGCAGTTCAGCCAAGGTAATTTTCCAAGCTATGCATTGCTATCGCATGCAGGGAACGTACAATATCTGCACCGGTGTTTGAAGTCCTGTTATCTGACATCCTCTGACTGTAGCTCCTAGCACTGGACTATTGATCACTTCTGTAACAGTGCTCCCTGTCACAACGAAAGATTCATTGTTCACGACAGATACACCAGGTGCCTGAAATAGGTTAGCGTCTTTGTATGACGTGAAAGCAATCCTTGCCGGAGTTGTCTGAGGAAAAAACACAAATAATTTGTCATTCTCAGAAGGAACAGAATTCAACGAAAAAATCATTACACCGACGAGTTAGGAAGCATGATTTATTTATTTATTTATTCATATTGCGATAAAAAAGCTATAACAAGATTCATGCAGGACATATTAGTTGAGTAAAGTTTGATGCAAAAAGTACCACTAGAGTACAAAAATTGAGTTGTCTTTAATCTTGAGATGGTAAGTACGCCCTACGAAAGTTATTTACATCCTACTTCTAAAGTGTTACTTAATCGTGAAAAGGATTTAAAAATAATTTTGAAACTAAGGCATTCAGGATATACGGCATACGTCGAAACTTATACAGTTTTTTGTCATATTGATCATGTTCGTCACAAAGATGTTTTTCGTAAAGTTTTCCAGTGGCACAAATAAATTAGATCCCCTTCCAACTTGACAAAGACAGAAGAAAAAATTAAAAAAATCCTAAAGACAAAATTATAATTGTTATGCTTTTTCTTACATAGTAAAAAAACTTTTCTTATAATTATTATAAAATAAAGCAGTTGAAAACAGTTATTTACAGCGTACAATTGCAAGAGATGCATTGATACAAACTTTTCAGCATCAATTGGCTTTTTCCAATACTACTACTCAGAACGTCACGTTTTTTGAAACAATACTTTAAAGGTAATATTTTGCAAATCACTGAGTGGGAGAATGCAATCAGGGCTCCCAATCAGTGATTTCTATAAACCCAGATTGCACATGAAAAAAAAACAATTTATTACAAAAAGAACCAGAAATGTTACTTTGCAAAAACACTGATTGGTGTAATTACACGAGTTGAAATGTTGATTAAAAGTATTTGATTATGCGGTAGTTGCTCTTCCAAATTTTCGTTTGCAGTGTGGACATTTGTATCACTTTTCTGTTGCTCAAGACTATTTTCATAACACTGGTGACATACTCCATTGGTGACATCTCTTACTAATTCAGTTTTAGGTATCCATTTTCCTGCATCCTTGAAACTGCTTTTTTCCTGCATCCTTGACAACGGTTTTCCTGCATCCTTGACACTCCTTGTTTTGCCAACTAGCTTTCCTTAACGGTGTCTGTTTTAGGCAGTTTGTATTTGTGTTAATATCAATAGCAAGTGGAAATATTCTTTCTATTGATGCAGAAGAGTGTGGCAAACGTTTGGTCATAAAATCAGAAAATATTACAAAATTCGATTTACCAAAGCTAGGGATGGCCAAACTTTTTGACCCGAAGGCCGAATTCGCGACTGCGTGGCCATACTGTAGGTCCGGATACAGTGCGATTTACGTAGTTTATACAAAAATAGGTTGTTAAAATGTATTGTAATGCAATAATAACAATAAAATGGCATCATTTTCTTTGCACTTCCATGGCGCTGCTCGCAGCTACGCGCTGCTGCGGCAGACAAGTCAACAAGAGACAGGCAGCAGCCAATGCTGTTGCGTTGCTGTCCACAATCGGAAACGTGGTGCTTAAAAAATGTGCAAGGTATTGGCGGGCCGGATTAAACTGGTCGACAGGCCGGATGCGGCCCGCGGGCCGTAATTTGGCCACCCCTGACCTAAGCCGTAGAGAAGTAGATTATTCCAGGAATCTGCCCGCCGTGCTGTGCTTTCATAACTCTGAGAGGATTATGACTGTACCCATCCACAGTTCAGTGACGATATATCACAAGCGCAAAGAACTTAAACTGCTCGCAAAGTGTTTTATTAGGAAATCGATGTCGCGTCAATTACACATTTTCAATCCTGTGAATTGTAAGCAAAAGCTTACAGGTGAAATGATGAAACACAAACAAGACTCAACCAATCCTGCTAACGGCAGTTTGAAACACACACTAAGACTTGTAGAATTAGAGCAGTGGTTTTCAAGCGTTTTCATGCAGCAACCCATTTTGCAACCCAATTTAACCTGACGACCCCATTCCGCAAAATTACCAGTCAGGCAGATGAAATGCAGTTGTGTTTGCACAATAGAGAATCATAATGACTAAAAAATAACGTACGATATCATTATGTTGAACTAAGACTCATTAAATTCATGCGCATGCAGCATCAGTGAAAGAGACCCGTGCCGTATACAAATCACTCCACAGCACAACTCATTGAAAACTAGAATGACTCCAAAGGTAGCAACCACATTCAGTTATCTGATTTACAACCACAGCACATTGTTACGTCACAAAGTTATTCGTGCGTTGGCAAACCCAACAGTACTGTGATGGTCATAACCACACTCAAAACTTTGTAATGGTCATAATCAAACTTAAAACAATTTTGAATGGAAAGATATTGCCAGGTGATCCTATTATTTTAGCAACGACAAAAAGTGGTTCCATATACGAAATATAAAATCTAGAAATTAATATGAATATTTTTGCGACCTTGGAAAAATCGCAAACGACACCCAGGTTGAAAACCAATGGATTAGAGAAACACATGGAATGTAGTTTAAAACACTGATATTACGCAGAGAATACCAAAAATCAGGAATAGATTTAATGGACAAGGAAAAATTTTTTAACTGCAGAATAGCCTCTTCTTTCATCGTCGAAAAAATCCAGCTAATCTTCGAAAAAAAATCCAGCTAAAGATGGGGAAAATGTAGGGTCACATTTGCTATCGAACTATGACATTTTGTGAGTTCTTGAGCCGCAGCGGGATCTAAAATCCCGAACCTGGCAACAACACCTTCCTCTAATGGAAATCGTTTTTTAATCTGCATGCAAAGGGCGACCAAGAAATCTAAACAATCAGCTTTACACCTAGTTTCATCAATTTCTTCAATTGGCGTCTGAGACAATAACCTCATTCATTGTACACACAAATGCAAATATTTCAATTGTCTACAGTATGTAACTGTTTTTAAATTTGTTTATGCTTCGTATGTTTGCCTGTTGGTGAAATCAACGCACAACATATATATTTTTCAAATAATACTAACTTAAAGTAATTTTTTCTAGAAGGTAAAATGAGATTATCAGCTTATGTGAACAAGGTATTTGTACTTAATTGTCCAAAATGAGTTTCAGATGCAGTAGAATTTTCTTTGAAGAATATTTCAATCTTGAAACATCAAATACAAAGTTTTTCAACCTAAAGCAACAGAAACTCCATCCTAACTATATTTTTGCAGCTAAATAGAAAGCGATTTTCAGGGGAGTTGTTTTTTGCTCGACTGCTTGTGGTTCAGCAAATTTTATTCAACACTCAATCTAATATGTGCTGATTAATACGCAACACCTTGTTGTTTTCACAAGATTTTCGAAATTTGCCCAGATTTTGCTAATTACAAAGATTATTGGGAAATCTGTAAACGAATGGCTTCGTACTGGCATCTTCATGTACGGTAGTTTTCTCAAACTAAGCAAACTTGGTGTAAGAATAACGCATCTCCACCACGTTCGTCACAAAATGGATTACTGATTAAAGTGCAAAGTCAGCGTCAAGCACCAAAGTCTCACCGATGAAATTCCGGAAAAACCAGATAACAGATTTGGCGGAAGAGTTAGGCTCGATGATCGACGGCTTGCTGCGTCACCGAAACCAGAGTGAGAAAATATTACAGCTGAAACAAATGCGTTTGTAATTACGTTTTGTTTAATGCCAATGTTCCCTCTACGGTGCACAACCGCGCAGTACCATCAGACATTTACGCAGTGAAATCTCATTCTCGCGCGCTTGCAACATTTCTAATTTAATATAGTATACATATGGCATAGACCTTTTACCATTTAAACGCTTTAGTGGTTACGCGTCTACAATAAATGGTTACACAATTGGCATGCACACTAAAACAACATTTGTTCAGTGTAAAATTTTCCTAGAAGGAACACCGTTTAGAGCAGTGGCTTTCATTCTGCGATCAGCGAAACACCAAGCGATCCAAGTTGACCACGACTCTACAATTATGTACTGACAGGACTAAACAGTATAGTAATGCTAGACGAAAACGTGACTTGCGCCAATATGTACATGACATGAAGTTTTAGACATTTTGTTTTTGTCGTATTTTTGATTGAAAACGTCGTTATACTTAGCACAATGCCTTTGTTTTCAATTGCCCTGCCACCCAGATACATCTCATTGGTGCAACTACACTTAAACGCATCTGCACAAAAAATAAATGTTTGTTTGTAGCATAAGGTTACATGGTTCACCTGTTTGGCAAGCAATTTTTAGTTACGACACATAAATGAGTACAACCCTACACGTGGATTGAAACTATTTTGTTTGTAAACCAAGAAAACCGTCGACTCCGGTCGAAGGTAAACTGAGACTTGGGCAAGGTTGGCCTTTGCCTTACGGAGTTTGCAGTACGTTTAATGCAAATGTACGTGGACCATCGCTACAAAAATTAAAGGAATACTGCTGCGATATGGCGTATAGCATCAATCATTGGCGTTTGTGCATGGTGAGTTTCAGTGCTGCTTTTGACATCAAGGGTTGCTGCTCCTTTGCTCATTCTACTAGGTCGTTATCAAATAAAAACACAACGACAAGAATCTCCGATTTCGGCAAATTACGGGCGTTGTGTCTGTGCAATGAAAACCGCATTCAAGCCCCTGGAAACCAGAATTTTTAATTGACTTGCTGCAACTAAACTATTCGTGCACTTTTTGTGACGATACTGGGTATTTCCAAATCTAACCGGTGGTTTTTGACCTAACAGTTGGCATTTTGCTACTTATTCTGAGTATTGTGCTTACGCTTTCATTTCCTTCAAACTACTGCAAAATTCACGAATCACGAAGCGCTGAAAAGCGTATTAATCAAGTAGGAGAAATAAGAAAAAATAGATGTGGAATTTTTTTAATACGTAGGCTATGCGTGTTTGGTCGAATACATAAGCGATGCATTTGCGGCTGGTTCGCCTGTAGATATTAAAAATCCTTTTCACGCTAACCAAGTACGATTTCCACAATTCCGTGTCATTGAACACTTACGTTGCAGGCAGCAAAAAAACAATGATCGTGGGGCAGATTAGTGTGGCGGCTTAGATTAGTGTGGCTGTGGGGCACATTAGTGTGGTGGAGGCTTGGATGGTGCCACATCTGAACAAAGTAGTCACCGGTAGATGGTGTGCGACAGAAACAAGTCACTGGGTTAGACACCACAAGCGAAAATCGAAATTCACTTGTCCCATATATTGTGCAAGCTATCAATTAGTGCGTGACCTGTAATGTTGCTGGTTGCTTTCCTGTTAGTTTAATGCACTCCATTAACATCTTTCGATCGTACTAACCTCGGTAGTTCAAGGCGGTTCAGATAACAGTAACACTAGTGAGGATGTAAAGTTTTTGTTAATTGTACTTGGAGAGCGTCCACGTCGTCATTTTCGGCTTTGCCAAAACTGGTTAACGATTTTTCATTTTTCCCAACTCGTAACCATGGTGGTGGGGCCTCACAAGTGGATTAGCCTAAGGCATCGCATCTGTACATTTGATCAAAATTTCTACCTTTACTTAACTTACGTCGCCTCAAACTTTCATTCACAGCCAGTGCACCGGCAGCGAAGTTTTTTAAGTTTCTGTAAAACGTCTCGCCCTGTAGTTTCACGTTGTTGAGAAGCCTCTCCGTTAAATCGACTAAGTTGGATGACGTCGTCGGGTTTAGCGAACCTACAAATAGAAAATGAAAAAAAAACACTGACGCTTCGCAGCTCACGTGGTCACAGCAAACCTTTACTGTAAATAAGAACTGGAGCTGCACGTCGATCATGCATTTTCAGTTTGAGTTCAAAAGTGGGATGCATGAATTAGTTGAGCAACTATCTGGTAAAACTAGTTTTTTTACATGCCGGGTTCTTTAGAAACACCAACAGCGACAGGTTGTGACGTAGTTCCCGCAGTTTTGTTTGGGATCGTACTTTTCTGACAGAATATTTCGATAAACTTACGCCTTGAATGGCTACAGGTGTTTATAACTTACCTGGATATTGCGTCAGCGTGTCAAGTAATTCTAGAACCGCCTCCGCTGTGTTTTCTTCTATTACCAAGCCCTCCGGTGGATTAACAATGTTCTCAATGTTTCCCAGTAGCATCTGGACATCGCTGTCTGTGAGGTTTGTTCTGTCTGAAAATACATGAATTTGTCCATTGTATAGAATATTGATTTAAACTGGATTTCATGTAGGCTTTTATCCAACCACAATATCTAAGAAAACAAAGCGTCTCGATCAAGGACCAGTGGATGCATTTGTAAATAACATCCTCAATCATAATCGCAAAGCAACTATACGTGAATTAATCTGCGATCTCGAACAACGCTCAGAAAAATTAGTTGGTCTCAGCAAGTGACATTGGTTTAATACAGGNGTCGGCAATCTTTCCCGAGTCGCGGTCTAAAAACAAACTCTGCAACGTACGGCGGGCCGTACTAATTTTCCACTATATATTCCGTTCCCTTTGCTGTTCATGATGTTGTTAAATATTGGGAATTTATGAAATTTTAATCAGATTTACTCCTGATTTTCACAGTTCATAACCAAAGCCCAAAATGCGACACACAGTGCATTTGTAGCTCAGTGCGTTTTCTCGTAAGCATTCAATGCAAGAAGTTGCAAGGAGGACAGATTCATAAAATATAACGCCACTAGGGGGGCAACACCGTTACTACACTCGCTAAAGGGGCCGGATGATTTTGCTTGGCGGGCCGTCGGTTTCCGACCCCTGGTTTAATATAATGTTCGTGTATAACTCCACTTTATCATTTCATTACAGCACCCGTAGTTTGACCGTTACTGCTATGATTTGACTTCACTTAAAATCGAGCTTTTGCTTGTGGAAACAAGTTTCGTGGGTTTTATTCTCAGTCGAAAATATTAGTGGAACAATACACAATCAGTACAAGGCACTTTAAAAAAAACTTTGTCGTAAATCCTGAAACTACATGTTTGAGTAGTACTGACGTACGGTGTAACTGAAAAATATTAGACAAAGTTATTCAAGGTTATCTTGAAGAGAGCATTTGCACTACGTTGCATTTTTGGACACATACGCATACAGCCAGTTTAGCACACACATACACACTTCCACACGCATCTTTATTTCTGAAAAATTGTTTAATAGGACAAAAAGTTTGGCCAGCAGATTTTTTCTGCTTTTGCTTAATTTTTCTCCAAGTCAAACTAGTTTTGGCCACTTTTTTTCACGTACTTCTTCCTTGTTTCTTGAAAAAACTTCTAACAACCAAAAAGAAATTCATCAACGCACCTTTACTTCAAGATTTCGGGCAATCAACTTTCAAAACTTTTAAAACTCTTTGAAACAGTTCATCCTCCCCACACCCACTTCGTAAGGTTACGCCTCACGCATCCCAAGAGCGTATCTAGACCTCGCGTTTGAGGGTTAGTTGAAAACAGGGCGCAAAATAGCCTAGTTTTCGTAATTTGTAATTGACAACAAAACTGAAGTGCAAGGAAAAAGTCCATTTTCCAAATTCATTCTTAAAAAGAAGTTAGTGACAAAGGCTTCCAAAGGGCGCCAGAGTCGTTTGGGTGAGCAAAAGCCCCGAAGTGTCCATCCCTGGATGCACCACATCACCCAAATACATCTCAAAGCTCAACTTTAATAATATCACCTGCAAGGAGTCTGGTTGCTCTTGAAGTGAAATCTTTTGTCCTATTAAATATATTATCTTGATTGAGGCCGTCAAGACTGAATATAAGGAGTCTCATCAGTGAAACCACCTGAAACATAAAGCTCAGTCATAAGATGTAGCTCTACAGCTTGCATAAGCGTTCAAAGAACAAATTTTTAATGAAGTGACTGGTTTGACAAAACTTTCTTTGCAAAACTGGTATGTAGGCAGTTAGGCTTAAGAACTGGTTTATTCATGCCTTTTTTCCACGCAAACCACTAAGCAACAAAAATGCAATAGAAAGGGCAAAACACCAAAGGGCAGAAAAGTTAATTTTATGTTAATAAAAATTTTAAATGAGAAAAATAATTGAAGAATCAAGAATTCTAAAATTGGTGTTAACCACATATTTAAGACACACAGGTTGGCGACAGATCTCATGGGTCAACTACTCACCCATCCCTATTTTGGCATAAATCAATACTAATTTAAAGGCGTGTCAAGTGAAGGGCAAAAATAATGTGATAAAATGCAATAAATTTAACATTACGTAGAAGTTAGTAACAAAGCACAGCATCAAAGATAAACAAACACACAGAGTGTGCTATGCACAGGGAAGGTAGTGTGAGCACTAGGAAGGGTAAAGGCATTACCAAAAAACAAGTATTTAATACAAACTTACAGAAAAATGGAACAAATAAGCGAATAAAAAACTGAATAGCATATTGGCACGACAGCAACATATTTTTGCAGTGTTTTCCAAATTTGAAAGATGACAGAGACTTAACATTTTCAGGACCATTATACTTTCTAGAAAGCTGACTCAAAGATCCATTCAAGGTAAATGGTAATTTAGCAAAGAAGCAAGTCTTGTTTGATACTTGTGTACGGCTACAATTTTATAAAAGTAATTTTCAGGCAGTCCACAGTTATCGAAAAAGTACCCATACAAATTTGTTAACTGATAGTTTAAATAAATCAAGAATTTTAAAATTCGGCACTTAGAATAGAGAATATCCGTTTCAGTTTTGTCATATTCGAGGTCTCTTACAGCTTCATTCTGCAATCTACAGGAAGTACAGTAAAGTAGTTTGATTGAGCCTCCCCCTATTACGTAGTGAGTAGAATGAAAAAGAGCACAATAAATAGATCTTAGAACAGGAATGTTGTGACGGCAATGGCTGAGTGGTAAAGTGCCACCTCCCAATTGGATGGTTGGATGTTCGATCCATGGCCACTGAGGGAATTACCGTAGAGCTCCTTGGGCAAGAGCTTTCACCTCAATCACCCTGGCAGGGGCAAATTTCTGGCTTCGGCCTGCCGCTAACTGCCGTCATCAAAAATCAAATTAAAAAAATGTTGGCATCGTGTTTTAATTTGATCAAAATTCCATATAGGTATTTCTATATAAGTCACACATTATATTCTAAGTACTTGCACGGCCTACTTATCATCTTAAGTAGGTCGTGGTACTTGCACTCAAAAAATGACGTTAATCTAAGTGGCGTCTGTCTCAAAATTATTGCCCCATTACTTGAAGCGAATCAATAATATTTTTTCTCTGAATACGGTAAGTTTGAATTGAAAGGTTATCCGTCATGTTTAAAATGGAGAATTTCTTTTCGTTTGAGGCTTTATGCAGTTTCACATTTTTAGCTGAATTGACTTGGAATATAGATTGCTTGTTGATCTTTCTGCAGCAAATGACAAATTCAGTAAAAGCTACCCAATGTACATCAAGAGTGTAAAACGTTCAACCAAGCCAGTCTCGCAGGCGTGGAGTCAAACAAACAGTAACCGAAAACGATTTCCTGTTAATTTGTGCAATTTGTACAAACTGAAACCAAGACAATTTTCGTTCACGTGCAAAAACCGCAATGGCAACAGAATCGCTTCAAACTTTCAGCGGTTGCCTCCTTTTCAATTGCGAGAGGTGGATTGTTCAGAGAAGTTGACATGTATGGGGTAAACGGGAGGCACTGCTTCGCCGGAAGGAGGGAATCTTTAGGGCAGTGCTTCTCAACCTTTTTTTGTAGCGACCCAAATATTAAGGGTAAATAGATAGCAAAGTTTTGGCGACCCAGTCTTTTTCACACATTTTCTTGCAAGCATAACAGACGAACTAAACAAAAGACAGTTTAACAAAGGCCTAAACATAGTCATAGCAACAGCTAGAATTTAATCATGTCAGCCCTGATTTTGTATCGTTTCCACAACTTTGTCAAAATTTGGAACAATCTTGCTCAGAGCCAATCTCATGTCGTGTTCAGTCTCAAGACAGTTCCTCGTCTTTGTTTTGATCTGTGCAAGCACAGAAAACCCACACTCACACAAGCAGGTAGTAAAAAGTGGCAGTAGAGCTTTTACTGCGGGCGTACCAAAAATACTCTTTTCATTCTTGATTTTTGTCCAAAATTGACCAAGGTTTTCTTTCTTAAATGCATTTCTCAATAAACTGTCGCACTGAATGTCAATAAATTCCTCTTGAAATCCAGAAATAGTTTTGCAGCTTTCCGGCAATGTATCAACATCAAAAGCAAATGGATGGCGCACCACTTCCGATTCTTTTGCTTTTTTGGGGATAATCAAATCAAATTCTTGTATCAATGAAGCCAAATGCTTTTTGATAACGAGCTGGACATCATAAAAACACACCTAGTCCATATCTTTGAGAAACTGATTAAAAACAGGAAATGATGCTGTTTTCTGAGACTCTATCTTTCTCTTCCACAACTTCAACTTTTCCCTATAAGAGGAAGCAGTTTTTCAGACCAGCATGATATTTGGCCCTTCCAAGGATTGATTCATGATATTCAGCTGATAAAATTTATCAGAAAGTATGTCACACCCACAAGCAATAACCAACATCAAGTCACAATAAAAATGATTGAATTTTACAGATGTAAACTACTGCAGTCGGCGACCCAACCAAATCACACGGCGACCCACTTTTGCGTCGCGACCCTGGGGTTGAGGAGCACTGCTTTAGGGGATCGAAAAATAGCAATTTTGCTTCCGGATGGAATAGAAAAGAAATGTGATGCGTTCACTCTACGTGCAGCCGGAAAATACTCCTCTAGCTGCGGATGAATACGTTTACAGAACGTTTTGAATTAGGCTACCGATCCATGAAACGCCGCTCCATGAAAAGCCATTATGTTTGCCACGGTAATCACCACATATTGTACACAGAATACAGTAAAAAGTAACACTCTCGTGAAATTCTTATAATGATACTGTACGCTCCAAGAGAGGTTCAATCTCTACAAACGTTTATTTTGGTCATGCCTCACCTAGTCATCACCAGTGCCATGATGTCCCCTAAGACATATCTATTTTAATTCAAAATCAAACTCCTATCCACTATTAAAATTCATTCTCAAATTGCCCCCCAAAATGTCAAGTAGTCCCACTGTGGACATGAAACTCACGTTAGGGAACGCTGACGAAGATGCTGAAATGCTCCGGGGTCAATATATTCAGAAAACGGTGACGAGGATTTACCTTGTCATAAGTTTGCTGGGTATTTTTTACGGAGAAATAATTCTTTAGTCATGGTTTCGTACTTTGTTTTGCTGGCGATGTCTCGAGCAGTTGGAATTATGCAGCCATTGATACAGATATTTAACAGCAAGCGGCGAGAAAGTTTTTCCACTAAGTTGTTGGTTTAGACTAAAATAAGAAAGAAATCAAATGAAATTTCACGTGGAAAATTCGGCATCCGTGTGCTGTCGAAGCTTGCGCGCAACCAGTTAATATTTTATTATTTCGGTAGTCAGTAGGGGTTCATGACGCCGGCAAACATCACTATGCCTTTCCACACCCTCATAAAAATTGAATTTNACAAGAAACGCTGGCAATAGCAAACCCCTTGTAGAACATCAGATACATTGTGATATAAAGGCGCTTATGTAGCAGTTTTCTTTATTTAGATAAGTGTATCTGAGCCAGCGGTGTTCCAGCACTGGAAAGAGCGTGAAGTCCAAATAATATGTTTTGTATTTCTGGTTTCAATTTGCAACAAAAAATTCTCTGGCACTCTTAAATATGGCGTTGTCTCTTTCTTTGCTCTCGACATTTGTTCTCAAAACGCATCTACTCGTTTTCTTCGAGCCTTGTTTCTCAACGTAATGAGGACCCTTGCTATTCATTGTATATTACCGAATAGCCACCAAATGAATTGAATCATACCTTCAAAGTTATTGTTGTTTAGCTTTATCCATATATTTCACGATTTTCGTGTGCGATAAAAGCATTCCAAAACTGGGAACATTTACATTTACACGCATCAGAAACAGTTCATAAGCAGGGCAGCGGTGACCACTACTATTAAAAGTAATAGTAGTAAAAGTAATAGTAAAAGTTACTATTAAAACTTTGCGTTAAAAACTCCACGCAATATGACAAAGAAATGGCAGAAACATGAAAACATGTAGTTTTAACGGAAACAGCATTTCATTAATTTTTTGGAAACGCTGGCACTTTGAAAGAAACAATTCTGGTTTTGACTTGTTTTTAGTGACCTGTGCTGTAAACGCTCTTTTTGCTTTGAGCAGATTTTTTTTAAGGAAAATGATAGGAACCCGGTTTGGATCTGTAGGGATCCGATTTCTCTGATTCTAGGGACCCGATTTTCTCTGATTTTAGGGACCCGATAATAATTTTCTCTGATTCTAGGGACCCGAATGGGGTCCTTAAAACGCCTTAAAAAAACCCTGGCTTTGAGTGTATATCTTCCTTGGATTGTGTCGAAAATTGCTGAGTCTGAGAATCAGTTAGTCACTAAACGTAGTTACGTGTCACGCGTATGAAGTGCGCTACCACGGCTGATAAACCCCTGAAAACACAGCCGGTAACCGGTAACTTAATCATCTGGTTTTTGAATAAACTTGAACGAGAACGAAACCGCAGTGGCTTTGTTTGTGAAAAATTGCAATCAAACAATTACTGCTTTAGGTAGTCGGTGTTAGCCATTCTACTAGCAAGTTCTAACTGTGTTCATGCTTTTTATTCTGAAAAGGGATAACAGGTGTGTCTTTACTTGGACTTTTGTGTGTTTCGTTGAGAATAAACAAAACTTGTAACAGCTTTCAAAAAATTCTGAGGATCTTTACTCACTGTCGGCATATGATGAAATAGCAGTAAGTAATTCCCAGACAAAATTGCCTTATCAGCTTTTCGGGGCACGTTTTCTGCTACATAAACTCACAACAGATACCAAGCTGTTTTGAACGATGTTCAGTGCCACATCCCGAGTTAGTTTTTCAGTTTCTCGCTTCAAATTGTTGTTTTCGAACAAGCAATGCCATCATCTTGTCGAATTAGACATTGAATCATTGAACTGGTCATGATGAGTAGAGCTTTCATACCGCCTTTTTGGTGTTTTTCTAAACTGTTTATGCACCATCGCGATTTGAAGGTCAATTTTGAAAATATCAAAATCCTTTAGGTCTAGTTATTGAGATGACTCGAGCTTTTCGTATCCTTTTTTAAGGAAATTAGTTTAATTTACTTTTAATCCAAAGATCGTTTTGTTGGTATAAACCGCGCATAAACGGTAGCTATCAATAACCATTTATGCACACTTCTCTGAAAACACAGGTGTGCTGCATTGAAAGTCGTGCTGATTTGCAACGATTGACGAGAGGTCATTATTGTAATGTCATCTTTGAGGGAGAGAGTTGGCTTTTCTGGTCATATTTAGCCCTGGACTACGGTATCTCATCAGTCATCGTTGTGCGATTGTGAAAAAACATTGAGAATTCTCAGGATATGGTTGTGATCGGTAGCGATTGAAACCCGTAACAGCCGGATTCAGAGTTCATTTTCATTAGAAAAGAATTTAATCTGATCTTTTGTTTGTATTAGTCCTTGAAAGAGAGACTTTTCATTTCTGTTCTACTCTTTCAAGTACATTTCTGACCATTGCCAATTGTCAGGCTTGTCCATGGGAATGTCATTCCTGTGGGAATCCCACGGGAAACGTCCCATGAGATGGGACAGATAAATATGTCCCATGGACAACCCTGCCAATTGTTGAAGTACAATTTACAAAACAATTCGAAAATTACCAATAAATAGTTAACAGATTGACATAGAGATACCTACCGTCGTGGAGAACGATGCGCTCGTTGTTGTGGTTGCTGCCGTGGTTGTAGCTGATGTTCTTGGGGTTGTTGCCGTAGTTGCGGTTGTCGTCGTGATTGGGGTTGTTACCGTGGTTGCGGTTGTTGTCGTGATTGGGGTAGTTGTCATGATTGGGGTTGTTGTCGTGGTTGGGGTTGTTGTCGTGGTTGGGGTTGTTGTCCCAATTGGGGTTGTTGTTGTGGTTGGCGCTGTTGCCGTGGTTGGTGTTGTGGTTACCAGTGCGGTGGTGGTTTCCTTGGGCTGTTCTGTAGTTGGCGACACAGAGTTTGTTGGTACAGCGGTACTCTGGATGGTTGTTGATGACTTTGAGGTTGAAACAGTCGTCGCAGAGGTGGGTAAGGTTGACGTTGAACTTGGTGGATCTTGTCCAGTCGACTGAGCCTCTGTCATTCTATGGAATGGCGAAACAGAGAGAGAATTTATGTGTGTCTGAACATTATTCGTCGATTCTGACGGTCGAGTTATCCGAAACACAACAGTGGTTAAAGCATTAGTGGTAGTGTCCACAGCAATATTCGGAATGAAGTCTGTTGCTGACCTATCAGTTAGTGTTTGCGTAGACTGAATGCTAGTGGCAGAAAAATCAATTGCATTCATGCTGTTAATTGTGCTATTTGTAATCTCTGGTATTTTAGTTAAAACAGTGGTTGCTGCGGTAGTTTCTCCTGGAAACTGGTCAAACAATGTTGTTGGACGCGTTGTCCCTTGGGAGCTTGGAGAATAAGACCCACTTACCCGATATGTTGTTGGCTTTGACGAAACCATTGCACCTGTTCCGTCTTTCAAAAAAGCATTGGCAGGATCTATACTAGAAGCAGTAGGTGTATCGGACAAGGTGAATGCATGGTTAGTAACGTCACTATCGGTGATTAGGTTCGATGCGTTATCACGCAGTGTCATCCCAAGCGACGGTCTCGCAGTCCCTGTCACGAATACATTCGTAGTTGTCACTCTGTCTCGCATTTGTGCAATGCCAGATGTCACAGGCAATGCATTTGAAACTGTGCTCGATTTGTTTGTGCTTGTCTCAGATGTCCCGTTATGAGAATTTGCCATCGGGGTGCTGATAAAGTTTAACTGCGATTGCGCATCCTCCGGCGTGATGGAAACTGACTTTTGTGCTGTTGTCAGTAAAGTATTTGGCGAAGTTAAGGCTTGCTCTGCGTTTTCCGAGGAAGTGAATGACTGAGATGTCGTCGTCGGCAGCGTTATGGAAGTGGTTTGGTCAAAGGTGACTACTCTTGAGGTAAACAGCCGAGGTTTGGTTAAATCATTGCCTTCATGTATGGGCGCCACTGTCCCCTCTCTCATTGTGATGACTGTGTAAACAGACGAAATTGTAGTTCCCCCAACATCATTTGAGACTGCAGTTGCGTTTGTTTTCCGACCTGGAAATGATATCCAAGTTGTTGAATCGTCCGTTGTTGTCGCGAGTATTGTCCTTTTTTCAGGCAAGAGAGTGTCTGTTGTTTCATTTGGAGTCGTTTGCAGCATATGCACAGAGGTGATTGTAACTGCTTTGTCAGTAGCTGCAGCTCGCTTCGTAGCCACTGTTGTATGGCCGACAGATTGTGTTAATAGATCGTTGAACGCTGTAACCTGTTCAGTACGCGTAGGTTTTGCAGATTGAATGGGGGAATTACTAGGTACCAGACCTGCTGAGGTAGTTGTGCTTTGCTGCATTTGTTGCGTGTTTATCTCGGGTGTAGAGAGCGGGATTGTTGCAAAATCTGCAGTTATCGGAGGCGATGTGGTGTGATTTAACGTATGTAGATCTACGTCAAACAATGAGGTGCTTTTGTCAATGTCACGGGAACTGGATGTACTTGTATATAATTCTGTTTGTACTGTGCTAGCTGCTTCAGATAAAGTGCTATCCGTTCTTAAATGACCAAGCGGTGTTCCAGATGCTGTGACTTCATCCGTTTTATTTGCCTCAAATCTGGTTGAAAACGATCCAGAAGTATCAAGAGTAGGTTCTGTCGGAGTCGATTTGTGTGAATTTTCTTCATCAACGGTATTTGTGAAACCGACAGTTTCCGAACCACCCGCCAGATTTGAACTACTAGCAATGGTCGAAACAGAAATCGCTGTGGTATAGAGAGCAAACACAGATGTTTTTGTTTTTAGGGTTGTTTCCGCGACTGAGGTAGCAGGACGCGATGCTATTTCAAATACTGTAGTTTCTAGCAAATGATCTTTCAAATTTATGTCTGCAGTTGTAAATGTTGCTCCTGCACCTGAAGCGGGAGTATCTAAATTTAATCCTGATCCAGAAGTGCTTGGCTCAGCTCCTGAGCCGAAAGTTGTTGTTTCCATTTCAGAACCAGAGCTACCTTCTTCCTTTTCTTCACCCGAATTGTTTTGTTCTTCTCCGGAACCGGAAATATCTATCGCTTGACCGCTGCCAGATTGAGAGAAGATGCTTTGTGTTGAACGTTCCATGTATCTGAAGATAGATGCTGACACTTCAGTAGACTTAGACAAAACAATGGCCGTAGAAATGTTGTTTTGGGGTTAACTGCCGCATCAGACGGGCTAGAATTGGAATAGAATTTTAACTGCCCTGCTGAGATATTTTCTGCAACCACTACTTTACCTATCGCATCGAAAATAGCTTGGTTGGCAAAAACCCTTGATTTAGCGTCAGGGGTTACTGCATACCGTCGCCTTGAGAGACACTGCATTGGGCTATGGCAGTGGTTCTTAACCGGGGGGCGCGCCCCCCCCAGGAGGGCGTCAAGAAATTTCCTGGCGGGCGCGAGCCCTTACATGCTCTACAACATGGAAAGTTTTTGAACGGGATTGTGTGCCTTCCAAACGTTATGCCCGTGCTAATTTTACGCCGCTACGTGTTATTTGGTTTAATTCCGGAAGAGATGGAAGTCGGGGTAAAGTTTCTTGAAATGTTGCAGACCGAATTCAAACAAACATTCAGGGGCGCAACTAGGAGGACTGTTTAGTCGGCATGCCAAGTCCCTTTAACAATAACATCTGTGGCGTTGTCGCATTTGAGAGCAGCGTGGTGCACGTAGAATTTCAAGGTAACCGGCTGCATCGCAGAGCGGCTCGCCCACTTCCAAATAAACATGAATGTGTACACTTTGAATGGCTTTCTGTAATTCGACGAGCTTTCTGCAATGTGGCCGTACACCTGAATGATACTCACTTTTCTACAGTACTCCCGCCGTATTCTTCTGTGATGCGACGATGTGTATTTACGGCAATTCAACTGCACTTGAGCCATACTCTTCTTGAATGTGAGACTAAGTTTTTAAATGCGGCTTGGCAGCTACAGGCCACCATAAGATGTCGACTTCTCGGCCAAAGAAAGATAGTAACTTTGCTTTCGGCCATCCCAATGGCGACACTCAGCTGCTTAATCTCGGGACCCTGTCGTTCACTTACACTTAAGTGCCGCGGAGTAAGTGTTTAAGTCTACAAACAAAAATAACATTTCTATTGGAATATTCGGTTTATGCGATTAACCGTACTGTGCTTTTCACGTATGAATGGTTTTGGTTTGAGATTCTGGAATCTTACGCAAAAACGCGGTTATAGCGTTCCGATATACAAATAGTCGGAGTAATCTGCATTCACTCTGCGAAATAGTGTGCGGTTGCAAAGCTATGAAGAGTAAATAAAACAAACAAAGAATTTACAAAAGCTGGCATATGTCCAAAACAGAGGTTCCCAACCTGGGGTACATGTACCCCTAGGGGTACATTTGCCTATCCGAAGGGTTACATTTAAGGTTAGCAATAGTAGAGAAATATATATTTACAAATCTTTTATTTCCAAAAATTCACACATATCAGTAAACATTATTTTTAAAACTCCTTATGTGCTTATTTTTTGATATATCTGTGATTAATCATGATAAAATATTTTGTTATAAGAAATTTAGAGGTACATGTTCATCTGTCGAAATATTGAAGGGGTACATGCTTATCTTTCGAAATGCTGAAGGGGTACATGCTCACCTGCCGGAATGCTAAAGGGGTACATGGTCAGAGAAAGGTTGGGAACCCTGGTCTAAAACAAGCAACTGCAACACATTATATGCGGACTAGAGTGGGACCATGCATATCTGTGAGTACCGGAAAATCTTGCGCAATGTCGCTTAAAAGAAATCGTTTTCGATCTAATGCAGCAAAATAATGTTGCACCAAATGTTGGCCAAAATTTGACAAGTAATCAGTGTCCTATAACTTTGGGTGCAGAGCTCTATCCAACCTGCCGTGGTGAGAGAGTGTTAGTAGTCATCAGGTTCAAGGCAACATTCCTACCTTTGAGGCCTTGTTGTGAAAAATATGTAGCCTACCTCTTTCTTGAACGATGCAGAAAGTCTAGCAATGTGTGGTTGCATGCTTTGGTGCAGTCAGGTTGTTTACATTCGTCCTTATTCTTTGAACATTATAAACCGCATTGTACTTTGCGACTGAGTGCTCGGACGTTACAGTGTTTGCATGCCACAATACTTTCGTTCTTTACCTGGCGTTGGCCAGGGTTGGACTCAGTGTCCTACTCTAGATGTAGTGTTGTACCAAGTGTTATGGGTTAGCGAACAATAGTGTTAAGAAAGTCTCTGTAATCCTGTTGTTCTATCTCCAAACTTGCTATTAATCATTTTGTTGTGTCTGTTATCATCAATCTGCGTTGTGCAGACGGTGTGTGTTTGTACTCTATGGACTTCGTGTCTGTTACAGAAACCTTGAAATTAAAAACATTAAATATATTTACTAAGAAATGCATTTGTTTTTACAACCTATTTAAAGTCAAGTGGGCGTGTAACAAAGAAAAATTAGTTAAGTGGGGCGTGGTGGAGAAAAGGTTAAGAACCACTGGACTAGAGGTTACACAAGGTAGCGATTCTTACCTGGTGTCTGGAAATGGGGTTGGATCGAAAGTAATTGTTTCCGTTGCTGCTAAAGTAAAATCTGCCGTAGTGTCCGAATTGGTTGTTTCAGGCTGTGTTGTAGTTATGATTTCTATAAATAAAAAAAGTTACAACGAAAGCTCGTGAGCAGACTTAAAACAAAAAACGCCCACAAAGATCAACATTCTGCAGCACCATAGCTAACAATTGGAGGTGGAAAACGCTTGTGCAGACTTACTCCATATTATTCTCTTCTAGTAAAGCACGTTTGCAGCTTGCCCCCAGCTGACGAGCATGGCTGGCATGCAGGGGCGTAACGAGGTTAGATGGCGCCCGGGGCGAGGAGCAAGTTTAGCGCCCCGTGTTCGAATTTGAGGTCTTTAGGAAGAAAATGTCCTGTATTGAAGATAGTACTTGTGGCATTGTTGGGACTTTTCAGCGCCCCCCGTGGTGATTCGGTGCCCCCATAGTGATTCGCGCCCGGGGAATTATGCCCCCCCTTGCCCCTTCGTTACGCCCCTGCTGGCATGCCGTCATTTGCTGTGCAACTAATAAGCGTGTCACTGAGATAGACTTAGTTGTTGCCAAAAGCTTTCCGAAGGCTATATGGACCATCAGTATTCGTACTTGGGTTTCAAAAAGTCTAGGTAGATCAAAGCAGCCGCTCGACATGGTATGAATTTAACTTACCCAGTCCACTTTGCAATGCTGATGCCTTGACATCAGTAATTATAGTTCCTATGCTCCACACATTGTCGAAAATCTAGTGATCAACTCCTGGTTCTTTAGAAAACAAACCATTACAAAGAAAGCAGACGCTTTTTGCCGTTTCTGGAATTTTTACTTTTTGATAAGGATTTGTGGAAATTTTCTGTACAACATTTAGGATATGAGGATTGTTTTCAACGGGGCCAGGAATTTTCCCAAGTTCCCCTCTGCTAGGATCCACAAAATAAAAAATATGGTTCTAAAAATTAGGTCATGTCCACGGTTATTTTAATGAAATGAAAGTGCTTACAATATGTGGGTGAAGGTTTACTGCAAACATCCAAAACACGCCAATTGTATAAGATCCTTTCTGATGATGGAGTCGCATTTTGTTGTAATTTTTGTACGACTTCAGTAACAAAATGTTCAGAGAACTCTTCTGCATTCGTGTTATAAGTCTCCGCAAAGGTGACGCACTCGAATCATCAGCAATTTTTTAAAATTTGTTTCATCAGCAAATTTTTAAATCAAAAACCTTTGCGGAGAGTAATTACTTGAAAATAGATATGTGGCCATAACCGCACGTTGTTATCAGAGCCCATCTGATAGAGAAGAAATGTGGTTTAGTTAATGGAAGCCTTGCAAGGTACTGTTGTAACCTTTCGGTTGGCGTTGCGTTGAATGTGCGACTCACCACGAACGGGATATGCGCGAAGAACAACACCCATTTAAATGTGGCGCGAACAAGCAATAATAGAGTGATCATGGCATGTGATCTCTATTGTTGCTTACTGCCACAGTGTGAAGCTTTGCGCACTTGCCGCTCGGGCTTTCCGATCGCAAAAGTACAGTACACACAAACCGAAACGTACTTCGTAAATATACTGCCATTGCTTCTGAACAAAATACAATTAAAATGCTTTAAAACTGCAGCCGGTAAGTACACGGTCTTTAAGTACACCAAGCCATTGTTTAAAAGTTAATTTAATACAATTACAGCTGTGCTTGCGTGAACAAGAGTTGTTTAGGAATGCTAAATATATTCAAATTATAAAAACAAAAAGCTTCAAACAGGTTAATAACCCTAAACCGGCACTGCTCACTAATCAAACTTTAAAGCCTTGTGTACAAATGTTTGTTTTTTGATCAAATTTAATCTCAGACTAAAACAAATCCCAACCCTTGGGTGAAGTTTCAAAACGCTCCTTTGCAGTTGCTGCCAGTGAAAAGAAAACTCTTAACAGTTCTGCGTTATAGGCTTTTACTATATTCCACGTTGGATTGGTACTTTGGCGATCATTGGCTGATGCGGTACCTGTCATTGGCTTTTGTAAACACTCGTTGTTCTCATGTATGTTTGAGGTCAGTTACCGTATGCAGGAGATCAGCTTTAGAAACCCTTTTTGTAACAAAAACTGAAGTTATTCCACTTGCAGCACTATAGCTCAAAGGCAACTCTTCAACTTGCAGTAGCAGATAATTCAGAACACTTCATACTACACATTACGTGTCAACGAGCAGAGCAGCTGGCCTAACCAACAATAAAAGCAATTCCATCTGAACATAAGTACAGTAATTGCACTTCTAGAAAGTAACGGAAATTCCATTCCACATTTCGTAGTATTGAGATTCATAAAAACATAATTAATCGGATAATTTTAACCAGTGAAAAAATGACTAAAGGTATGAAAAATTGTCTCATTCAAAAATGACCCTACAAAGTTATCTTGCCTACAAAGCTGTACTTGGTCACAGAAGCTTTATAGCACACAAGTTTACATGTTTCAAAGATTCACTGAGTTTTTAAACAGAATTAACAAATTCAAAATATCTGTTAAGTTGTGAAATGCTAGCATAAATGTTTCATACTGGAAAGGAACTTCATCCTTAGCGTTGTATCTATCTAAGTCAATCAACCAATTTTTATAAACTGCACTACGTCGGCATAAAGTTGTTTCTTCACACTGNATGTTACATTTGACACATTGAATACAGTCGAGAAACGGGGGATGGGAATTTAAACGTTGCGCATCAGAGCAACTTTCAGTGACAAGTTTGACGCCAAGCAACGCAATACACACACTGGTAAAACGAGAAAATCTACAAAAATAGTCCTGCTACAAAATTTTCCAACTTCCTAGCCGAGTGCCTTTGCAAGAAGGTACAAACTAGGCAACGGTTCATTCACTGTAAAATACAGTACATCTTTATCCAACACTGTCACGAAATGCAATTTGAGTAATGCTGGAAATCACCTTACCACAAGTTGTCGCCAGTGAGAGCGCCCACGTGATGGTGGGTTCTGCCTTTGCAACTGGTATTCCCACTGATGGAAATGCGTAATGGCCGTTTTTTGTCTTTAGCTGATAATGAGACCTTACTACCAAAACCTGGGGTATGCTGGGCGTTACTGAACAATATCTGATTTTGGGTATGGGCGCGAGAAATTGCTTGCTTCGGGCTTTAAACCCTCTCTTAACGGATGTTATTATACTAGAACGACAATATTCATATGAACATCTTTAAATTACTTATCTAAGAAAACAGACGCAACAGAAGAATGAAAGATTAACTGGTCAAAACACATTTTGGTGCCAAGAAGGTTTCAACGGGTTAAGGGTATTTTGATGTCGTTAAATCCGAAAATGGCATTCTATCGTATTTTTAGGATTGTGTGGTTCGGAGAAAGCTGTTGCGGTAAAGTGTTCAAAGCATAATAGCAGAACATTTTACACGGGTATGCACACTCTCTTTCCACAATTAAATACTGATTTTGGAAATAGATACATTTAATTATATATTTTGTTTATCTTAAAATACAAAGCAAGACGAGACGTTGATAGTGCAACTCTACAAAGAATGAAGTTTGCTGATAACTCGGCAGAGTAACATAATCGCTTGCTCGAATTGATCAGGCACTGTATAGGCCGCATTATAGGTGCGACACAAAACGGTAAACGTGATCCATCCCGAATCAACTTTTTGTATAGTAAGATGTTAAAGCAAGACATGCCAACGACAAGTACAAGAAAAGTTGCAATTTCCCATCGAGGAAATGGATCTAAACCCAAGTCAACAGCATGGACGTACAAGGGAACAAAATAAGATTGATATAGAAATAAATATGATATGGTTTACAATGAACTACATTTGGGTAGAAATAAACTTCGCTATTAAGTCGGCTATATGGTAAAAATATTTGCGTTTAAATATCAAGAATTTTGTTGGATGTCGGCAGCAAAACCTGAAGACAACATGTCCAGTTTGTGAACTCCTAGCATTTTCAATCCATCTCAAACCCTTTTGTTAATGGTTTGCTAATGGAGGCTGAAGCAAGTGTTATCTATACTGTAGAAACTGCTTTCAATATTGAAATCACATTAAAACTGAAAAACCAGGGAACACAACTTTAATCAAAGCCTTGCATGGTATTAACAAACCGAAATAAGAGCTCAACCGCGAATAGACTAAAAAAATAAATTTTGTAAAAAAACAATCCAGAAAAGTTTACTTTTTCAAAACTTAGCTAAAAAAGCTGGATCTCATTCATCAATACTGAAAAGAGAACACCTGACAGCATCATATGTTGCGTGAAGCAAAACTTGTGTCCATGTTCGATATCCGCAATTTGTCAACGGTCGAGTGAAAGTCAACCACTGCCAAACTTGAACTTTTTCAAAAAAATTTCCAAAGTGATGACGGTATAAAACTATTCTGCATTGGTTCGAAGTTATTCAGGTTAACTCCAAATTACCAAAATTGTTCATAAAATTACTTTCAGTCAACCCATATGTTCATTTTAAACAACTTATGTTACTTCGTAATCGTATGCATTCCGATGCACAAAAAAGCAAAAAAGAATTTTTGAACCAAAACAACAGTAATTACTTAAGCTGAATGGGTCGCTATATTATATATCCACACATCACCTGTGCAATTTCTTCCTGGATTGGTGCGATTTTCGTCTCTAAATCCACTGTTGCATTTGCAGCTGAAGCTTCCAATAGAGTTCAGGCATGTCGCATTGCTTGCACAGTTGTGGTTCGACGATGAGCATTCATCAATATCTAGAAAATTATAACCGTTACTTAAGGAAAGTGAGAACGAACAAGGATTGCTCAAACACAGGCTTGACTTGCCGCTGGTTAAGATCAGCTTGTACAGCCAGAATGCTGCTGCGTTGTCGATGCAGTTAGCGAGAGAGATTCTCTTTGGTTGCCAGCTTTTAGTGATTGGGGCTCATTTGAGAACACGTTGAACTCGACCAACACTTAGCTTAATTTTTCATGTAATTTATCCCAAAGATGGAACGCAAACGATTACGAAACGAACGGTGTGCGGTGTAGAACCATGCAAGAACCGCCAATTCCTGATTNATAAAAAAATGAACTCCACGATTTTCAAGATAGACATTATTTTTATATATTTTTCAAAACGAAAATAGTTTGATGTATTGTGATGAAAATTACGTAGTTTCGCTACTTTCTGAAAGGTGACGATGCTTTTCCCAAAACTATGCATGAATCATAACGTGGCACTGTTATTGGCGATCAATGCATGAAAGCTGTGCTTAGCGTAAGTCGTTACGTAGAATCGTTAAGTTTGTCACAACTGTACAAGACCCACACTTCTTCAATATTTCCTCATTGGCGCTCTTGGAGCACTTACTATGCGTAGCCAAAAAAGTGAGCCTCTTCCAAAAATGTGTGTGGTATGCAAAGTTATTTTCTTATTCTCTTCATACTTCTAACAGTCTTTAACTTATTGTGTAACTGTAAGTAAAACAATAAGAACTACGAATGCTTTTTAACGGGCCGTGTTTGTTTCTCACTAGTTTCAGAACATAAAAATTTACCTTTTGCTGTAGTCGCTGCTTTTACATGTGATTTACTCTATAGTACCAAAGATTATTTCAATTGAATTGCATTCGTACAAAACATTGAATTATTTCATTTTCCATAATACTAAACAGGTATTTTACTTTTTGCAAACGTTATCGCAGTTTATGTTTGTGCAACGCCATACACTCCGCCGTTGACCCTTGTTGCAAACCATTGCTTTATGCACTGGCATGTTCCTTGAAAATACCAGTTAACTCAAAAGGAGTTCTCTTTAACAAATCCATCTCGATCTCAACCAGGTTTGGATTTGACAAGCGGCGAGTTTTAATAAACGGCGCCATGAAATGAGTGCAAAAAGAAATACAGTGACTCATTGTGTAATACAATATATACTGTAAAGTAACTCTACAACTATGAGCTTTACCACTCTGTGACTCGAAATACTTGCGATGGGCGTGTTTGAAAACGCTCTTGCAGCACGGCAGCACCAGGGGCATAACGAGTTTGGATGGCGCCCGTGGCAAGGAGCAAGTTTGGCGCCCCCATGTTCGAATTTGAGGTCTTTAGGAAGCAAATGTCCTTTATTGAAGAAAGTACTTGTGACATTGTTGAGACTTTTCGGCGGCCCCCGCAGTGATTCAGCGTCCCCCGAGGTGATTCGGAGTCCCCGTAGTCATTCGGCACCCGGGGAATTGTGCCCCCCTTGCCCCTCCCTCGTTACGCCCCTGGGTAGCACAAGGAAATTGTGTGTGTAACGCAACAGGCTACAGGGGCGTAACGAGGTTATATGGCGCCCGGGGCAAGAAGCAAGTTTGGCGCCCATGAGTTCGAACCTGAGGTCTTTCGGAAGCAAACGCGCTGTATTTAAGACAGTACTTGTGACAATGTTGGGACTTTTCGACACCCACCCCGCAGCCATTCGGTGCCCCTGCAAGGATTCGGCATTCTCATAGTGTTTCGGCGCCCGGGGAAATGTGCCCCCCTTGCCCTCTCCTCGTTATGTCCCTGAACAGGCAAAGGCTATATGTGATAATCACATGTTGAAAACGCTCCATTTGATGAGATTGATAAACCCTCTTCTTGATGGAATGTGATTGCAATACACTAATACTGTTTTTTTTCCAAAAACCATTAGAAAATGAAAGACTTTAGTATGGTAAAAACGGATTATATAAAGTGGCCTTAGGATTTTTTAACCGGCTATTTCCTCATTCGAAAATTCCGTTTCCAATCAAATTAAATTTATTAGGCGGCTGGATTTGTTACATGTGGAATTATTATGAGTGAATGCCAATGTACGAAGGTTGTGTGCGTACACAAAACAAAGGAAATTAAGTGGCGAATGGAAGGCCTAGTCATAAATAATCTTGCTTAGAACCGTTTCCGTCGCCACGGGGAGACTTCGGTGGGCTAAGCCCCACAACAGACTGCTCCAAGTCCCCAAATTGAAATATGAAACACTACAAATCAGTGGAGTTTTGTCAATTTTTACAATGTCAAGCACCCTTGCACAAACGTAAAGCCCCTTGTTGAAAACTTTCTGGCGACGGTTCTGCTTAGAACAACGCAAATATCTCTATGCATGAAACATTGACCTTTGTACTTTTTTCTAAACTTGGGAAGCTGCACAATCCCGACGCAAGCAACCGCTGCACTAAAGAAGTATCAAGTGTAAATAAAGATGAACGTGGCTGTTGCGATCGTTGAAAAAAAGGAAGTAGAATCGGTTCATGTCTAGTTTCAACCCAATGATCAAATCATATTCGTGCAGCTTTCAGGCAGTCAAAACTTTTTGCTCATCAGATAATGCGAATCAGCTTATGTCATCGATGAAGACATATTGGGGCAAAGGCAGGAGACGTTTCTGAATTTCACACGCACCAGACCAAAGAAAAGGTTGACACGCCGAGAAAAAACTCGGTGGTGAGATTCTTCGCAAAATATACGTAAATAAACGGTTGGTGAACAACAGCATTGAATAATTTCAGTTATTTAAGCCGCTTGCAATCATATGTTCAATGGTGTTACTTCGATGCGATTATTATTAAATGGCCTTCTTTCGATGCATCGAATATATTATTATTTATTCCAATACTATCTGGCTGAAAGATGATATTGGTTTTGTTTTGAAAAGCGCATAATCGAAAAATTTAACTTCCTCTTTCCTAGCATACGACCTTCACGTGTTGTCGATAATGAAAAGTTCCTAAACAACATCCCTATTTCCAGGGCCGGCCCTAGAAAGTGCGGGGCCCAGTGCAAGACCTAGGCGCGGGGCCCCTCTGGAGAGTGGTGTTATTACGTCATCGTGCTCAGTCAACCGCGGTATGACCTTTTTGATGAAGATATTGTAGCAAAATAACTATATGAATATAAAAAAGACGGCAAATTTTTGGAGTTGATCTGTATGTAGAACATATGAAAACACAACAGTTTCTTTTACGGGGAGTGGGAATAGCTGATGTGTCCCCCAGCTACGGTCATGTTTATGACTAATAGCATGGTGCTCTGGTGGATATTAACCAGTGTACCGCTGCCACTCGACTTAATCAAGCCGAAAGTTGTAAAGGAAGCTCTGTAATGGAGCGGCGAGCACAAGCGCAAAGTTACGTCAATCAAACCGAACTGACCGGCTAATTAAACTTATAATGCAATTACTTCGCACTTGTTGAACGACACTTTCGTTCGAAGAACAAGTAACTTGAAGAAAATTGCTAACATGAACTGATTATCTTTCTCGCTTTCGGTAACCACAAACGCAGACGCGTTCTTGCATAAAAGTAACGTCTGCGCGCATAATCAACTACCCGCTTTAGCCTATTATGCAATACACGAAAAAATCAGACTTCACAAGAGAGCACCCCATGCATCCGCCCTAAGTTCCCCAAAAGCCCAAATTTACAGAATAGGGGTTCCCAACCTTTCTCTGACTATGTACGTTTTCAGCAGTTCGATAGATGAGCATGTACCCCTAAAATTTCCTATGACGAAAAGGCTGAGTAAAATACCAAAAATCTACTGAATTTTTAATAGAACTTTTAGAAATTTGGAACTATAAAGGTAGACCCCGTTTTTATGTCTCAAAGTTAATTTGTTGCAAATGTACAATAAATTTACTCTTTCAGATAGGCAAATGTACCCCTAGGGATGCATGTATCCCAGGTTGGGAACCTCAGTTATGGAGCTTGCTCATTATGCTTCATTATGCATGGACTTGGAATGCAAACTTTTCTTCATGAATTAGAAATGTAATGTACAAAGATTTTTCAACTATCGCGTCACAGTTGTAGAAACATTTATCAAATTTAATATATATTGTGCCTGGTTGGTTGATGAAACACAAGCATATAGCTGCCGCTTTCCAATATATTGATAAACAGGCACGAGTGTGCTGGATGGCATTCACAATTTTTGCCTTGCCTAGTTGAGGCGCAGAGCAGCTTTAAGTGTCCCTTACGTTGATGAACCTGTGTGGATTTTGAAGTGGTGGTTGTTCTACCGATTTATGCTCGTTAAAAGTTTGTTCAGGCGGCATACGATAAACGTAGGGGAGATGTGGGATCTTTGACCAGGGTGTGCTCAATGACCATAGGCTATTTCTCGTCACCTAGTGAACGTGTGCTCTTGTGGTTTGAGTAGTGAAATTGAGATTGCTTTCTTGTCACCCGTATGTGTTTTAGAGGATTTATAGCTGTTGCCTAATTTTAATTTTGAAGGAAGAAAGTAAAACTTTTGGTACCGTTTTTTTTTGTTTTTATAAATGACAGGCAGCTTTTTTCGAAAGATTTTCTGCAAATGTGATATGGTAAAGGAGAGAGTTTAAAAACTGCAAGAGGTTGAAAATTGATACTGCGCACTTTTTGTGTCATGACACGTGATGCAAAAATGACGGCGGAAGGGACCTTTGAACCACGTGAGAAAAGGACCAATGACCGGGCGGTTCAAAGGTCACTTAGCGTATTGTTTATGCCTCCAGCTTAAACATGCTTACTTTCAAAATTAGTAAATGCAAAAATGATTGTTTATAAGAATGTCTGAATAAGGCATTGAGCGATGTGACGGAGCATCAAATTAGTTAGTCTGCAAAAATCTTCCAATCTTACTTCGATAGATCCAAAAAAACAAAAAATAAGGTCGTGATTCTGTGAGAAAACATTTGATGGTTATGTGGACACGTGCGTTGATAGACAAAAAGATTTTCGTTGATATTCGTCATCCATTTTCCAAGCTATACGAAGCATCTTATCGCAGTATGTGCGAACCAATCATCTAAGCACAGTAATACGAAGCATCTACGCTCAAGGTTTTGAGCACAGCTAAAGAGAAGCCAAACATGAGCATAAAATCGTCAGGCGTCAACTATCCTATCTAGTGATGCGAGTGATATTATAAACACAGTACATCAAGACAGTGACACAGCAAATGATTGCTCCTTAACCGAGCCGGAAATTGGTGTTGTATTGAGCGGATGTCCGGACCAAAGTATTGCGGCGGGTTGTTACTGCATTCTAAAAGTTCATTCCAATTATGGAAATTTCAAAATGCTTGTAGAACTGGTGCTAAGGGGATCTGATGATGATGGTGACTTTGAAGTTTGAAGTAGCCCACAAAGCGCCTTGTGATGGTTTGGGATTTGATACTGATTTATCTCAGCAGGGACGCTGGAACGGGGGTGCATGAGAGGGGCACTTTCCCCCTTGCCTTTTAAAAGGAGGGCAACGGGGGCATACGTGCCCTTACATAACAGTTTTATAGGTAATTTCATAGGTAAACGCGTTGCCCCCTTTTCAAAAGGGGCAACGGGGGTGGAGGTGCCTTTTCGTAACAGAATCATAGGTAATTTTATGGTTTATAAGATCGACCTGAAACAAATTTATTGCAGTTATTCGCGCACCCACAAAATTCATAATGGTTTTCTACGATTTCTGCTGTTATTTGAGGTCAACGTTGTTGCTGCGCAAAAACAAGCGTAATTGGTAACGATTTGTTTTTTTTTGCAAACTTCCATTGCCCTCAACTCTTTTATTCCCCCCCTGCCCTACCGCTGTTCCGGCGTCCCTCTATCTCAGCATGGAATTTGAAGGAGCTTAAGACTGAGAAACGGTTGCAACTTGTGGCAACCAACCCAGGGTGACAGTTCAATTCGTATCTCTGTGGTTACATCCTAGCCCGCTTCATTTCATTACTTGGGCTGCATTCTTTCGTTGCAAATCGCTACATTGTATAAGTTGTGTTACAGCAAGAAATCCTGCAGTATGTTGAAATCTGTTGTCGAATATGACAGGATTCTCAGAGGTGGTTCAAAGGTCTCAAACCGGTGGTTCATTGATCCCGCACATGTGGGACCAATGAGCCAAAAAAATTTTTATCACATCACATTTTCAGCCACTTCCTGAAATTATATCCTACTGATCTTTTTGTATGTGGATAGAGAGAGAGAGATGTTTATGATTCATGCTAAATTTTGGAGTTTTGCTAGCTAAACTTTGCGACTTATGACCTGAAACGTAAAAAATTGCTCATTGCTCCCGCATCTCCTCTACTTGCATGACCGAGAAATGATGCCGACGAACTATTTTGCGGACAAAGGAAAGAGGAAAATTTTGAATGCGAACACTTCACAAAATTGTTACCTGCTTTGTATAAGATTTTTGGCCTCCACAGAACCAACCTCTCATTTTTGGTCGTTTGTTTCAATGTGGTACAATTAATTTTATTTTGACAAATCATAAAAGATCTAGACCAGGGGTTTTAAAGGCATTTATGGAATGTGTAGTTCAACAAGCGCGAAGTAATTGCATTGTAAGTTTAATTAGCCGGTCAGTTCGGTTTGATTGACGTAACTTTGCGCTCGCCGCTCCATTGCGGAGCTTCCTTTACAACTTTCGGCTTGATTAAGTCGAGTGGTAGCGGTACACTGGCTAATATCCACCAGAGCATCATGCTATTAGTCATAAACATGACCGTAGCTGGGGTCACATCAGCTATTCCCACTCCCCGTGAAAGAAACTGTTGTGTTTTCATATGTTCTACATACAGATCAACTCCAAAAATTCGCCGTCTATATTCAAATAGTTATTTTGCTACACTATCAAAAAGGTCATAGCACGGTTGACTGAGCACGATGACCTAATAACACCACTGTCCAGAGGGGCCCCGCGCCTAGGTCTTGCATTGGGCCCCGCGCTTTCTAGGGCCGGCCCTGTTTGGATGCAGCCGGAATTTATACCATAAGAGTTTTCGTCGCAAAAATTGGTTACAGCGACAAACATAATTCTGACAGGAATTGCATCTCATCAGATATGGTAACCCTAGTTTGGATAGATATTTGGTTTTGTGCTTTGTAGTAGTATTTGTCGATGATTAAAGAATACCAATCAAGCTAAGCTTTAAACCATGAAACATTTACGAAACACCAATCGTTAAGATGAATACTTGCTTGTCTGAAGAAAATATAAATGATAAAAACTAGTATACCAAACCAACCAGCATTGCATACCATGAACTTATGAAAGTAAGTAACAAAAGTTACTGCTTGACGTTTGCTAATTATTTCTAGAAAACGCTTTCGGAAAAACGCCCCAAAAAGTGTAAAATGCAGTAGGAAGGGAATTCTGCCTTAGTGATCAGATACCATGAAACTACTTCTTTCCAACATCCCTTGTTTTCATTTCTGGTTATTGCTCTCTTGTTTTCGTTTGGACAATTGCAAGGACAACATTTGCTTGCTCAGAGGAAGTAGCTTTCACAAAAAGGAGAAAACTCGCAAGATCGGGTCGCACGTGTTTAGATTGCAAACGTGATCTTGGAGCTGATGAATTTGAGAAGAATAAACTTTTACATCTGATCTTGATTTCGCAAATTTCCACTTTTCATTTCCTATTTGACAACTGCATCACCTTAATTATGATCAGCATTTTAATTTAAGTGTGAAAACAGCCGCAGTTGATTTGTTTTATGCGTCCCAGCTATGCTGAAAACTAGAAATGTGATTCACCTCGTTTTGGGAAAAGTATGAAAAACAAGCAAATTTCCAATAAAGGCATTTTGGAATATTTGAAAGTGTTGAAAAACGGGTTACAAACTAAAATTTTGCGAACTGGTGATCTGTTGCCCATTGTGTATTGTGGACAGATATTAATTTAATGTTTGTCTTATATTTTTCAAAGTAAAATTTTAAAATAAAACTTATCTTGCAATTCTGTAGCACTTTTTACTTTTAACCAGGAAATAATTTGAACGCCGTTCCAGACGATTTTTATCATTTGAGGTACACATATCTGAGCTGTTACAAACTCAGCGGCTTAATATCAAACAAGTTTAACGTTGATCACAACAAGGTTTATTCGCAAAAATTAGAGTAAGGAAATGAAACATACGTAGATTTCAGATTTCATAACGTTTCGAGACTGATCCATTGAACTTCCTGTGGTTTCACCCAAAAAGCTTTCCAAATCTTCTCGACTACAGTTTCCAATGTCGATGGTTGTTCAGAGATCATTTTGCCGTACACAAGCTACCTTCGTCTTTGATAGTTTTGTTTTGCTTCCTATTTTTGCTGCTGCTTGTACTTTCTATTGGAATTCGCTTGCAAAAACACGGTATTATCTTCTTTCACTGTGGTCGAGTATACTCTAGCACACAATGCTTCTTTTTAAATGAAGCGAACGCTATTCCAACACGTGAAAAAATAAAAGCAGGAAACATAAAAGATGAAATTTTGAGTTGTTGTTCCACGTGCTGCTAAACATCAGTTGACGAAANTGGTTAACTTCTTTTGAGCGAGTTGTTACTGTCCGCTGCTAGGTCGCTGCTCTGGCCTGTAGCACCCACAGATTTTCGTTTTAAAACTCAGGCTTTAATTTACTATAACTTCAAGCAAGATTAGTGACGCAGCATGCTGAAAGAAAAGAAAACAACGATTTACACTAATAACAGCGCACACCAGACTGACAAACACGTTCTGCGGTGAACACGAGGAGAAAACGTACGGTTGCACTCAGCTGCATTCCAGCAAGACACACAAAAATGCGACGGCCAATAATTACCCGTCACCGCGATCATTACACGGCAAATACACCACAGTCGCACTAGATCTCGGGGCAGGTGCTGAACAGGCATTCCACTATCTCATCGTCCAGAACCGTCAGGCCGTGCAATCCAGGAGGATGTCGATGAATTGGACATTGGAGGACAACATGGTAGACGGCTTTTTCTTCTTCACCGCACAGGCCGCAGAGGAGGCCATACCCCATTTGTGCAGGCAGGAGCGGAAACGTCCGACACCGGTGTGGGGGCGGGTAGGCAGGACCCCCGCTGTTCTGGGAGGGTCATTCCAGGAGGGTGTGTGCCGGTGTCTGGGATGAAAGCGCGGAGTCTTGTAGGATCGTCCAGTCACTCCGCCTTCCCTTGGCGATCCGCCCGTTGCGCCTCACCTATGTCCTTGCTGTCCGATGAAATGATGAGATGTTGTGCGGCAGGTGCAAATGGGTGTCTCGATTTGAGATACCGTGCATTCGCATTCGGTGGACAGGTGAACACAGAGTGGAGCTGATGTCCAGGCTCCATGGCACGGCGTGCTAGAGACAGTGCGGCTCCATTGCGGCGAAGCTCAGCAGGTTCGATTCCTGCGAGAATAGGAAGGTGGTCGGCTGGTGTAGGACGCAGGCATCCAGTCACAGTTCACAAAGAGTCGTTGATGGCAGAGTCAATGGGGCGGGTATGAGCACTGCGGCACCAGATATTGGTTGACTTAATGGACTGCATAAAAATAACAAAAATTTTGGAATACCCTGTATACATTTTTTTCATGAAGTATTCAAGCAAATTTGTTTTGTGATATGAGCTCCGCAATTTTAGTAAAACTGTTACAGGTTACCGCAAGTGTTGAGTAACCAAAATTTTGTCGGTTTTATTACCATTCACGAAGATGGTAACTGTCCTACATGGCAAAATCATCGTATTAAACTTACCATGAATTGCTGTTCCTTTTAGTTCTTTTTGAAATATCAGTTTCGTTGAATTTAATAATTTGTTCAATGAAAATATTTGCAACTTGGTCAAAGCTGTATTTCATTCACCAGGTCTTTAACTTCAAGCGAATGTTAACACTGTCCAGATCGGAAAAATGCACACTAATGTTCAGGGTCGCAACCAGCGAAAAATTTCGGGAGGGGAAAAATCGCTTTGGGGAAAGATTATGGCGTCATTGATGTGCATTCAACCATGATATGCGACCTTTTTGCTTGATTAGCAATGCTACCACAGGCTTTTTTGCAAANATCACTAAATTCANAAAAAATTCACTAGACCTGAAAAAAGATCACTAGATTTAAATTTTTGCGTTGAAGTAAACAGNTTCGCTTGAAATAATATATTTTTGTACTTTATTGCCCCAAAGCAATTACATAATTTGCAAGTTTGTTAAAAAATATCATGTTGAAGCGTGGAAATTCTTACGTCAGATACCTTCAGGTTTCTTTCGAGAGCTTGAAGCGACAACACTAACGAAGTATTTTACGGCAAGGCAGATCAATTAACCTATATTTAAATCAGTATATTTCTGCTGCACTGATCCTACAAAGAAATGGTGATAACGTCGTAGCCAAGTAGCCAACATTGCAGTAATAACAGCACTGATGTGAAAAAATTGAGAAATTGAGATTGGAAAATTTGTTTGTTCTGTCGGTAAAAATTTTCACACAGCGATTCACGTAATCATTTGTTTTTCTGAAAAAAACGGTCTGAAAAGTCAGAAACAACCGATCTTCGAACACATACCTTGCAAAAAATCACCCTAAAAGGCACTAGCAGTGATGGAGTCTCGTGACTTGGTCTCGGTCTCGAGACACGAGTCTCGAGACCCATTTTTGTGAGTCTCGGTCTCGCAGGTTTCAGGTCTCGTCTCTGTCTCGAATGCTACAGGTATCGAGACTTTGAATATTGCAAAGAAATGGTTTAGTATAATTTCTATATTCCGACGATTTTTGTTTGTTGTATTTGCGGACAAGAAACAAGCAAAACAAATCGGAAAAATACAAGAAATTTGAAAAAATTCAACTTTAAGAAGATGACGACGTTTTTTAAAAAATTTCAGCAAAATACAGACAGTTTGAGGTCTCGAGTCTTGGTCTCGAATTTCAAGTCTCTAGTCTCGGGATTTTTGAAGAAGTCTCGGTCTCGAAGTTTTGACCAGGTCTCGGTCTCGACTACATCACTGGTCACTAGATCTAGTCAAAAATCACTAGGCGTGGCACCAGTGATGATCAGCTTGCTAATCCAAAGAGACGAAATGATCGCAACCAAGTGTTACAGGAAAGCGAAGAACAGTGTTAAGAAAGTGTCTGTAACCCTTTGATTCAGCCCCCAACGCCGTTGTGAAACGTTCTATCTTGTCTTTTTTCTATTAAATTACGTTGTACAGGCAGTGTGTGTTTGTACTTTGGACTTCGTGTGTGCTTGTACATTAAACTCATTCATTAAAGAAAGTTTCAGAAAGGCCTAAGCTCCTTCACGATTATTACCAATCCCATATATTGTTTCACCAAAACCTTTCGGTTAATATGTTAGCAGTAGTCTTTTTGAAGTTTTCAGATGTAAAATCAATCAATCTTAGACATCAATATTCATACAAACCAAAAAACTGGACATGATTAAAGGCAGCTGCTGGATGTGCCTTCTCTTTGAGTTGCTCAAGTTAAAACGTTATAAAGAAAATATTTTTTATGAAGAAGGTGGATATATATTGATCGTGAAAAACTGTTGAAACAGATTTTAGGCAGGAATTTGTTGCCTGCTAAACGGTTGGTAAAATCCTGTTACAAAATCAGCTATAACTGCTAAACTGAAAAATTTGCAGCTGACAGTGAGAAAATCCTGCTAGATTCAGCAGCAACTAAGCTAAAAATGCAGCACTGTGCAGCAATAGCATCGCTTGGTAGCGTATGGATTCCTGCTCTGTGAGGGCACATTGACAACCATAACGTCACTTTCATGAAACGGATGGTCTACGTCACAACTAGCGCCTCAAAGCTTGTCTCCGGTTCTGTGCTGGGAGTTTTCGGAAGCATGGTACATTGATTGGTTAATTTTAAAAAAATGGTGCTGAGACGTTCAAATAGAGATAACGCAGTCTCTAGAAAGAACTTTTCGTGTGGAGTGGATTACGTGAACGCCATCATGTTTGCTAAAATTTCGGGGGGTCACAATTGCCCGGCTTGCCCGTTCCTGGTTGCGGCCCTGCTAATGTTAAACCGTTCGTGTTTTTCCTCTTTCATGAATAAAATATTTTGATTGCAGATGAACTGGAAGGAATATCGTTTGTATGCAAGAGCCCCAGCAGTTTCTTCTGCCACAGTGCAGCGTATTGTGAGGATCGGGGAAGCATGCATTACAAATGTTGGTGCGATGACGGGAAATGGTGCAAAGGTGAGTGCCATGCAAACATATGCGCACAACTACGTGAAATATAAATTTTCACGTGGGAATTTATTATTGTTGACGTTTGTTGATTTAAATCTTGTTAATTTTTGTCAATATAGTTGATTACTTGTGAGCATTTAATATTGGTGAAGTATCTACTTTGGAATTATAGTAAGCAGCTTTGTGAAATACAGGGTGACACAAAAAAAGCGGTCATCACCAAAAATCGAATAACTTCCAAAATTTTATTTAGATTGACACAAAACGTCAGCTACATTAGGTCAAGCCTGTGTAGCAGACATCTCCAAAGT